>MTEX01008496.1_pt2 | contig 139650 bp, 129 predicted proteins | sample 1042691 | NCBI WGS metagenome assembly MTEX01 (sample SAMN06185810, study PRJNA358809) | soil metagenome | isolation source: soil biostimulated with molasses as carbon source | place: India | collected 2015-05-23
GCAGTGCCCCCTGGATCAGAAACACACGCAGGATTCGCCCCCGGTCAAGGCCCATTGCCCGCAAAATGCCGATCTCGCGGGTGCGCTGCACCACGCTGACCGCCAGCACGCTGGCGATGCCGAATGCCACCGAAAGGCTGACGAAGCTACGAATCATGGTCGTGGAGAGGGTCTGGGAGCGCAGCGCATTGAGTAGCTGCGCATTCGTCTCCATCCAACTCTCCACGCGCTGTCCGGTTAGCGCCTCAAGGCGAAGCGCCAGCCGGTCGGCAGCGAACACCTCCGCTACGGTGAGTTCGAGCGCCGTCACTCCCCCGGGCAGGTCAAGGAGGCTGCGAGCCTCGTCCAGGTCGAGATACATGAGCCGATTGTCGATCTCGCGAACCCCCAGCTCGAAGACACCCGCCACGGTCATGACCACGGTGCGCTCCCCGGCAGTATCGAGACGCATCCGGTCACCGCTCTGAAGACCCAGGTCATCAGCCAGCTCCCGGCCGATCAGGATCTCTCCGGGACGCAGCCGGAACACGCCTTCGACCATATGGTCGGCAATGGGCAGGATGGCCCGCAGCCGCTCCGTGTCGGCCCCGATGATCGAGACCGAGCGATTAGCGCTGCCGCGCACCGCCAGGGCCGGACCGCTGATCGTCGGCGATACCGCGGTCACGCCCGGCCAGCGATCGAGCACGGGCACCAGCGCCTGCCAGTTGTCGATGGAGCGCAGGCGCTGCGGTCTGCGGTCCTCCAGCACCAGGGCGATCGGCGCCGGGTCCTGCAACGGCAGTACGCGATTGAACTCCTCGGGCGGCAGCAGGCGAATGTGGGCCTGAGTGCCCAGGGTGCGCTCGATGATATTGGCTTGGAGACCGGAGATGAGGGCACTTATGAAAACCACCACGGCCGCCCCCACCATGATACCGACCAGCATCAGGGCAGTCTGGGCGCGTCCATCACGCAGCAGGCTCCAGGCGATGAACCCTTCGATCCACATGATCGTCACCGAATGAAGGAAAAAGGCTCCCGGGACGGGGCGGGCGCCCCCTGCTCCGGGTGGTCGGTGATGCGGGGCCGGATGCGCTGCCCCGGGCTGAGGCCAGGATCGGCCAGCACGATCTCTCCCGCCGTCAACCCTGCAGTGATCTCGGTGTGGAGCAGCCCCCTCAGCCCCAGGGTCACGCTGCGAGGTGAAACACGGCCTGCTTCGACCCCGTACACCCGGGCAGAGGCGCCCTCGACCCCGAATAGGGCATCGTTGGGCACGACCAGCGCCCGTTCAAGGCGCGCCGTTTCCACATTGACCGAGACGGTCATGTCCTCACGCAGAAACCAGGGCTCCTCATCCATGACCAGCCTTACGTCCACGGTGCCGCGGGCGGCGTCGACGATCGGTGCAATCAGGCTGATCGTGGCGTCGAACGGTTGGTCGGGATAGGCGTCGGTGACGCAGCGGGCACGCTGCCCCACCGCGAGCTGGCCGAGGTGTCGCTCGTCGAACGGCACCCGCAGTTCGCGCTGCCCGGTGCGAGCGATCTCCAACAGTACCCTGCCGGGTTGCACCACATCCCCTGGCTCCACGTTACGGGTCAGTACCGTGCCGGTGACCGGGGAGTGGATGACGGCACGCTCCAGGGCGGCCTCAGCGGCGGCCAGCCGTGCTCGCAGCAGCGCCTCCTCCGCACCGCCCGGTGCCAGCGCTTCCACGTCGAGGCGCGAACGCTCCAGGGCGGCCCGGGCCGCGGCCTCACGCTCTTCGGCCTGCTCTACCGCCTGGCGCGAGACCATGTTGCTTGCCAACAGGCGGCGTACTCGCTCATGTTCCCGCTGAGCCTGCTCGAAATGCACCCTGGCGTCGGCAAGTCCGGCCTCGGCCTGGGGCCGCCGCGCGCTCTCCAACTGGCGAAGTGCCGCTCGAGTCTCCTGCACGCGCTCGGCAAGTTCCGATGAATCGAGCACCACCAGGACGTCGCCGGGCTCGACCTGCTGCCCTTCGCGTACCAGGCGCTCGGTCACCCGCCCCACGATCTCGCTGCCGATCTGTGCCCGCGACGAGGCCACCACCCGGCCGCTGGCCACCACCTGCTGGGTCAACGCGCCCTCTTTCACTTCATACGCCGTGGCAGCAACAGGTATCCGCCAGTAGACGAGCCCTGCGGCCACCATGGCGACAACCACAACGAGGAGAACGATCCATCGGCTCATGGGCATCTCACGTACTGCCGCCATCCATCGCACGAAGTCAGGAAGAAAGCCCCGTGGCGCCGCTGCTTCTTGTCCATCTCATGTTACCGCCCAAGCGCTCAATGAGATTCACCTGATCATAGCCCACGCAGCCAGAATAGAACGGGGGTAGGCAGAGGGTCTTGATCCCAGGCAAGTTTGATGAATATCAATGGCCGAAGCGACGAAGCCTGCAATACTGGTGCTTGAGTTCACCGGACCACCGCGACGGCGATTGCCCGCGGCCACCCCGCCTCGATCATGGAGGCCATGTCATGTCGCCCGATTCACCCAACCCGTCCGACCCTGATGTCACTCCCCAGGCCGCCCCCTGTGAACGACTACCCGCTACCGCGGAGCGCCCCAACCCAGGGTTCTACTCCACCCATGCCCTGGATCGGGCCTTCAAGGCCAACCTGGCCAGGCTGACCGCCGGCATCACCCCGGCCGGCCTGGCCAGCGTCTATTTCGAGTGGCTGGTCCACCTGATGCTCTCCCCGGGCAAGCAACTGGAGCTGGGCGAGAAGTTCACTCGCAAGCTGACGCGATTCGGGCAGTACCTCGGTCGCCAGACGCTCGAGCCCTGCCCGGGCGCCTGCATCGAGCCCTTGGAACAGGACCGCCGCTTCAGTGGCGAGGAGTGGCAGCGCTGGCCCTACAACCTGATCTACCAATCCTTCCTGTTGACGCAGCAGTGGTGGCACAACGCCACCAGCGAGATCGACGGCCTGTCGCCGGAGAGCGAGCGGGTGGTGAACTTCATCACACGCCAGATACTCGACCGGTACTCGCCATCCAACTCTCCGTGTCTGAACCCTGAAGTGGTTGCTACCACTATGGCGACCGGTGGGCAGAATCTGGCGGTGGGTTGGCAGCACTTCATCGAGGATTGGGAGCGGGCCGTGTCCGGCAAGCCGCCGGTCGGTGCCGAGGCGTTCCGCGTAGGCAAGAACCTGGCGATCACTCCCGGAAAGGTGGTGTACCGGAATCACCTGATCGAGCTGATCCAGTACGCACCAACGACGAAGCAGGTTTACGCGGAACCGGTGCTGATCGTGCCCGCCTGGATCATGAAGTTCTACATTCTCGACCTTTCTCCCTCCCAGTCATTGGTCAAATACTTGGTGGACCAAGGCCATACCGTCTTCATGATCTCCTGGCGCAACCCGGGCTCGGAGGATCACGACCTGGGCATGGAGGATTATCGTCGGCTGGGACCGATGGCGGCGCTGGATGCAATCTGTGCCATCACTGGCAACCACAAGGTCCATGGGGTGGGTTACTGTCTGGGTGGTACGCTGCTCTCCATCGCGGCGGCCGCCATGGCGCGGGATGGCGACGAGAGGCTGGCCTCCCTGACCACCCTGGCCACTCAGGTGGACTTCACCGAAGCCGGCGAATTGATGCTATTCATCGGCGAAAGCCAGGTCTCGTGCCTGGAAAACATGATGTGGGATCAGGGTTATCTCGACGGCTACCAGATGGCCGGCGCTTTCCAGATCCTGCGCTCCAACGATCTGATCTGGTCGCGCATCGTGCACGACTACCTGCTTGGCGGGCGCCAGCCCATGAATGCTCTCATGGCCTGGAATGCGGACCTGACTCGCATGCCCTACCGCATGCATTCCGAGTATCTGCGCCAGCTGTTTCTGAACAACGATCTGGCCAATGGACACTATCGGGTGGATGGTCGACCGGTCGTGATTCAGGACATTCGCGCGCCGCTGTTCGTCGTCAGTACCACCACCGATCACGTGGCTCCCTGGAAGTCCGTCTACAAGATCCATTTGCTGGCGGATACCGACGAGGTCACCTTCGTGCTGACCAGCGGTGGGCACAACGCGGGTATCGTCAGTGAGCCGGGGCATCCGGGCCGACGCTTTCGGATGTCTGAGCCACAGCATGAGCAGGCGTACCTGGATCCGGATACCTGGCAGCACATCACGCCCGAGCAGGACGGCTCCTGGTGGCCGGCCTGGCATCAGTGGCTAGCGGCACACTCCACCGGGCAGGTACCGCCGCCAGGCATGGGTAGCCAACAGTACCCTCCCCTGACCGACGCGCCGGGAAGCTATGTATTGGCGCCATGAGAGGTAGGTTGCGAGGCGCGCCATACCACCACCGCTCTACCCAGAAACATACCGCCGAGCAGCCCGTAAACGAGGCTGACGGTAGCGGCAAAGGCGGCCGTATCGACTATGGGAAGCTGCATGCCGACCATTACACCAACGGCAAACTTGGCGCAGAAGATCGTCAGCATGAGTACGAGCGGCTGCCAGCTGCCCGGCACGTGGAAGGTTTGGTCCTGCGGTGAGAAGCGCACGCCTCTGGGCAGCTCGAGCTTGAGATGGTGGAGTACGGCAAGGCCGATGCCGAGCGACCAGAGGGTGAGACTTACTGGCTCGGCGCCGAATGCATTGATCAAGCCATAGAGCCCGAGGAAGAGGAAAATCGCCGGAATGATACCCAGCTTGGAAAGGCCGATGGTTCTGTCCTGGCTTTGCTGATAGCCCCGGTAGAGCAGAAACAGCAGCAGCGGCCATACCCATAGCGGCGTGTTTGTTATTATCTCGATCAGCATCGGTCTTCCCTGGCGTTGTGTTTCGCCCCAGCATAGCGAGGCGCAGCCAGCCCCTCCAGTCAGTGCTTACTAACCCGGGGAAGGTATTCTAGGGCCGACTTTCAACACAGCCTCCTACCCTTTCCCACAGATTTCCCGGACGTCAACCACGTCCACCGGTCGTGACAAAGCCAGCTTATAGCGAACCAGATCCTCTCTTAACATCAGCGGAAGCTCCACGCCGAGGAGGTATCTGGTTTCATAGCGAGAGAAATCGATATCAAGCGGAATCCATGTCTGGCTTTCCTTATTCAAGATGCTCGCTCCAGCGGCACATCCTACTTCGATCTTGATGCCTTCATATTTGAACTGTACGTAGGTTATGTCCCAGCCTTCCTCACGATAGTGGGCAGCAGGCTTGGTTATGAATTCCTGGCCCGCCTCTACCACTTCTAAGAAGCGCTCACCGGGAACGAACAAGTCGACGTCGTTTAAATCGCGCTCGGAACCGTACCCCTTTGCTGCCAGTCCGCCACAGATCAGAAAAGGGATGTTTCTGCTTCTCAGCAAACCTGCGATCCACTTGGTGGCTTCCTGATGCACGCTGCCTCCCATTACAACCCAGTCAGTACTCACTAACCCATCACGCCCTATTTCAGCGGCCGTTCAACCCCTTTCCGGCCAGAATGTCGAGCATGCACTTCTCGATTCGTGACGCTCGCGTGCTGGATTGCTTGGCGCCGGAAAAATGCAGAATGTAGCCTCTCTGTCGGCCAGGGGTGAGCGCTTCGAAGGCAGCTTTCAGGGCAGCGTTTCCATCCAGCGCAGTCTGAAGTTCTGCCGGATACGCCAGCTCATGTTTCTCGTTGAAGTCCACCTTGGCGCCGGCCTTCTCCAGCGCGATGGCCTCGAGGAGATAGGCTTCAAGTACGGCGGACTGCGCTTCGATCTCGCTCAGTTGTGTGAAGCGGGCCTGGCGCATCGCCTGGGAGTGCTCGCCGGGGGCAACGAGGATTCTTTCGGGGTCCTCCAACAAGCTGCCCTTGAAAAAGCCGAGTGCGCAGCAGTCTTTCATACCGAAAATCATGGCCACGTTGCCGCTCTGTACCGAGTAGCAAAGCTTGCCCCACTTCACGCTTTCGGTCAGTTGGCATGAGAGTGCTATTGCGCGCAGTCTCTTGCGCTCGTGGTGCCATTGGTGCTGGCTCAGCAAGGCTTCCACTCTTGGATTGGTATCGCTCATTGTCCTTGTTCTCGTTATTGGCGATGAAACCCACCCAGTCAGTACTTACTCACTCCTGGGCGCCGCTATGAACCACTCCAACCCTTCATAGGGAGTTTCTCGCAGTGCCACCAGTCGGCTTTGCAGGTCGCCGGTGTGAATCTCCAGCTTGTGGCCATCCGGATCGAGAAAGTAGAGGGAGTCGCCTTCGCTGCGATTCTCCTTCCAGATCGCTACCCCCTGCTCGCGAATGACATTGGTACAGCGGGCGAAGGCCTCTGCGCCGACGCTGAAGGCGACGTGAGTATATTCAGGCAGCGGGCCGGTGCGCGTCTCGTCGTCGAGCGACAGGCAGATCCAGTCATCACCAGCATGAAGATAGGCGCCTCTAGCCCATTTCACCACCGGCTGGAGCCCCACCACCCGGGTGTAGAAGTCGAAGGAGCGTTCGAGATCGCGAACTGCAAGCGTCAGGTGGTTGATGCCGGTGATCATGCCCCTCTCCTCAGTCAGCCTCGGTCAGGGGTTTCTTCCTTGAGCGGGCGTACCACCCGGCAAGGGTTGCCGGCGGCGAACACGTCCTCGGGGATGTCCTTGGTCACCACTCTACCGGCACCGATGACAGAGCGGGAGCCGATGGTGACGCCGGGGCACAGAATCGCGCCGCCGCCGATCCACACGTCGTCGCCGATGGTGATCGGCTTGGCGGCTTCCAGGCCGCTGCGGCGCTCTTCGGCATCGAGCGGGTGGGTAGCGGTATAGACCTGCACGCCCGGGCCGAACATGGTGTGGTTGCCGATGGTGACTTCCGCCACGTCGAGGATCACGCAGTTGAAATTGAAGAAGACCTTCTCGCCCAGCGTGATGTTGCCGCCGTAGTCGCAGTGGAAAGGCGGCTCGATGAAGGTGCCCTTGCCCATGGCGCCGAACAGCTCGTTCAACAGCCGCTTGCGCTCCTTTCCCTGTGCGTCGCTGGTGTCGTTGAAGGCCTTGGTCAACAGGCGGGCACGGTGGCGTTCATGAAGCAGCTGCGGGTCGCGGGGGTCGTAGAGCTCACCGGCCAGCATTTTCTCTTTTTCGATCATGCGGTCTCCTTGTTATTGGCGGAATGACAGCTATCGACAATCAGCTGCCAAACAGCTTCCACGCCAGCGGCAGGAAAAGTGCGCTGAATACGCCGACCAGGCTCATACCGAGAGAGGCGAAGGCACCGGCCTTGGGGCCGAGTTCGAAGGCGCGTACGATGCCGATGGCGTGGCCGTTCACACCCAGCGCAAAGCCGAGAATGCGCTGATCGGTGATGTTGAGCAGGCGCGCCAGCAGCGAAACGAAGATGGTGGTGAGCACGCCGGTGATGAGCAGACCGCCCAGCATCAGCGAGAGCGAGCCGCCAATCTGCTCCTGAATGCCCATGGCCAGCGGTGCGGTGACCGATTTGGGCGCCAGCGAGGCCAGCACCGCGGGCGGGGCGCCCAGCAGCCAGGCGATGAGCACGGCATAGAAGGCCGCCAGCACGGCGGCGAGCGGTAGACTGCAGAGAATCGGCTTCCACAGGGCGAAGATGTGCTGCCGCTGCTGATAGAGCGGTACCGCCAAGGCCACGGTGGCCGGGCCCAGCAGCAGGGTGAGCCAGGCGACGTTGCGCTGATAGTCGGCGAAGTCGTAGCGCAGCAGCCATAGGCCGGCGGCCGTGAACACGGCGCCGATGAGCACCGCCGGGCACCAACTCGGCCGGCCCATGCGCTCGAACAGGGCCACGCCGCCGAGGTAGGCGGCCAGGGTCAGCGCCACGGCGAGCGTGGGAGTATCGAGCAGCGAGTCGTAGAGTGCGTTCAAGACAGGCGCCCCCGCTCGTCGCCGCTATCGGCTTCCTTGGGCATGAAACGCAGCATCAACCACAGCGTGGTGAGCACGCTGAGGAAGGTGCCCACCCCCAGCGCAACCATTACCGCCGTCCAGTGGCCGGCAAACTCGTCGATGACGAAGAACACCCCCACCACCCCGGGCATGATCAACATGGCAAGCAGTGGGATGAGCGCCTGGCTGGCCGTGGCCACGCTCTCGTTCAGACGTCGCTTGACCAGCAGCCATGCCAGCAACAGCAGCAGCCCCGCCATGGCATGGGAAACCGGTAGCGAAAGCAGCTCGACGACGGCATGGCCGAGCAGTTGGAAACCGAGTAGCCAGAGGAAACCGCGCAACAGCTTCATGCCATCTCCGCCGCAGCCGAACACAGTAGGTAAGCATCGCTGGATGTCGGTTGAGACAGACAGCGATGCCATGAGTCTTCCTACGAAATGTTAACACGCTATCATTCTGCCGTGAGCGAGCGGCGCTGCATCGCCTTACCCTTCTCTGCTAGCCTCGCGCCCCTCCACTGCCCGCGAGACAAACATCCAGGCAGGCAGCTCTGCGCGACTCAACCAAGGCAGCCTTGCCAGCACGGCAATGATCAACAGAGCGAAGGCAAGTCGCGCCCATAGCAGGCCGGAGAGGTCCGCTCCCATCAGCATGATCAGCAGCGTGTCTTCGATCAGGCTGTGGCACAGGCCGAGGAAACAAAGCGTGAGGACGATATCCCGTGGGGTCAGTCGGCCCGAGCGCGCCTCACGCAGCAGCAGGCCGGCACCGAAGGTCAGCCCCAGGGTAATGCCGATGACGGTGATGTTGGCTGCTGCCGGGCCGATGCCCAACAGCCGCAGCAGCGGGTAGAGCAGCTTGTGGATCAGCCGCTCCACGCCCAGCCAGCGTAACAGTTTGAGCAGGCTCATCAGCGCGAAGATCACCACGAAGATGGTCGCCAACGTAACCGCCTGCCCCTGCAGCCAGGCCGTCAGCGTCGCATCCTGGACCGCGGGTTCCCACACTACTTGGTTGGCATGCTGAAGCCAGCCGCCCCACGAATAGCTCAGATGCAACAGCCAGCCCAGCAGCCAGGCACCGCCTGCACGCAGCAGCACGGTCAGCCACCAGGGCACGCCGGCCATGCGCGCCACCGCACCCTCAATCGGCAGCGAGTGCCCTACGGCCATCAGCACACCCAGCACCGTGACCTGCGCCACGGTCAGCGGCGTATCCCGCGTGACCTCGAAGAAAATCACCAGGCCGGTGTAGATGTTGGTCAGCAGCGTGGCGGCCCACACCACGCTGAGCGGCTCCGGCAGCCCCAGAGGCGACATCAGCGGAGACAGCCATTGGCTGAGCAGTTCGGTCATGCCCAGCATCTCGAGCGCTTTCACGATCAGCAGCGCCGGCACCATCACCTTGAGCAGGGTCCAGTACACCTTGGCGGCTTCGCGCAGGAGGTTACCCACCGTACCGAAAAGAGGGGCGAGGCGTCGTTGTATCATGGAGTGGATCCATAAAGGAGCAGCCGCCTAGTTTACAGGCAAGCTCTGGAAAACACTGCCATCAGCGACTCAGGTCTACCGCAAGCTACTCGTCCTTGGGCCCGACCCAGGCGAAGGGGTTGTGGGCAACTTCCCACAGATACCCATCCGGGTCGGCGAAATACCCGGAGTAACCGCCCCAGAACACCTTCTGACCCGGCTTGACCAGCCTGGCGCCGGCAGCGACCGCCTGCTCCAGCAGCTCGTCCACCTCCTCCTCCGATGCCAGGTTGTGGGCCAGAGCGATGCCGGAAAAGCCGCTGCCCTCGGAGGAAACGCCGGCATCCTCAGCCAATGCCTCTCGGCCGTAGAGCCCCAGCCAGGTACCGTTGAGGGTGAAGAAGGCCACCTCCGGCGGCGACTCCATGCGCGGTAAGCCCAATCCCTCTTCGTAGAACCGAATCGACGCCGCAAGATCGCTTACGCCAAGCGTGATCATGCTGATCCTTGGCTTCATGTTGCCTCCTGTACGGTCCAAGATCGCTATTTGCTCACAGCCGACATTTCGGCCTCGGCTCGAGCAGCCAGGCACTTCTGTTGCCACTGACTACGACGCATGCGGTAGAGGCGCACCGGCTGCTGATTGAGGCTCAGCGTCTCGAAACGGCTAAACCCTATCTTTTCGGCCACCCGCAGCGACGCCGCATGATCCGTCTCCACCAGCACGATGATCGAATCGAAACGCCGCTCTTCGAAAGCGTGGTCGAGAGCGGCAGCCGCTGCTTCGGTAGCAAGGCCCAGCCCCCAGAAGGGCCTGGCGAGCCGGTAGCCAAGGTTCCACTCGGTAGAGCCCTTCACCTGTTCGGGCGAGACACCGCAGAAGCCGACGAACTCGTCGTTTTCACTACTCACCATGGCCAGAGGGCCGGTGCGGTACTGGATGTAGCAATCGAAGCACCAATCCAGGAACAGGCGGGTCGCCGATTCGTCGCAAACGCCGTGCAGCGAATGACGCATCACTTCCGGGTCGGCCAGCATATCGGCAAGCGCGGGCACGTCGGTGGTGGCCAGCGGCCGCAGCCGTAAACGCGGCGTTTCCAATTCGAACATGACACCCTCCCTGGCAGCGGCTCGTTTATCGGTGTCGGCTGGACGGCCCTGTTGTCACGGGTACGGCAATATCGAAGTGCAGCACATCCTCACGCGTGCCGAGCTTTGAGTAGAGCTCGATGGCAGGGGTATCGCCGTGATCCGCCTGAACGAAGACCACGTAGGCACCTCGCTGCGCGGCGATGCTCTGCAGATACTCGATCAAGGCAGTGGCGATACCCTGACGACGATGCGCTTCTCTTACGGCTAGATCATAAATATAGATCTCGCTGCGCTCCTGCTCGAACTTGTGCAGCACATAGGCGGCCAGACCACCCACTATTTCATCGCCCATGCGCGCCACCAGAGCAATGAAGGTGTCGCTGCCCAGTAGCCGCTCCATGTAGGCCGGCCCCGGGCGCGCGGCGCCATAGGTTTCCGCTTCGTTGAAGGCCTCACCGAAAACCGTGAGCAGCTCGTGCATCAACGCCGTGTCGTCGGGATTTAGCTGGGCCAGGGTGAAGGGATAGGGGGACATGGGCTGAGCGCTCTCTAGCGAACCATACTCTTGGCCTGCTGCCTCAGCGCTTCGAACTCCTCCGCGCTGACGGCATTGCGCTCGGCGTCGAGAATATGACCGCCAATGTCGGCAATGGCCTGAGTGATCTGAATCAGTGTGTCGGGGTTTCGCGCCACGCTGCGCTTGCTGATGAAGTGAATCAGGATGGAGACCCCGGCCACGGTGGGCTGATCATCGCCATCGTGAATGGGCGGCAACGTGCCCGGCGGCGACGAGTTGGCGATGGTCAGCTTGTAACCGGCGAGAGGGTCGCGGATGGTGTAGACGCCGAGCTTGGCGTCATAGTGCGCGTTGTACTCCTTGAGCAGGCGGGCAAGACGCCGATTGGTGTCCAGGCCCGGCCAGTCGAGAATCACGAACAGGCACTGCTTGATGTCCTTGCTCGACACGACCTGAAAACGGCGCATCGGCTCGGAGGCCGGATCCGGCTCGGTGGGCTGAGCAGACGGCACGGGTTGAGACGGCGCTGGCTGAGTATCGACGACTCGGGCCTGAACCCGCGGAGCGAGTTCGGCATCTTCACGTTGACGTCGGCTCTTGATGAACGCTACCAGACACAATAGCGCCAGCAACAGCGCGACACCTGCCACGATCAAAACACTTACGACCGGATCCATCCTGCATACCTCGACCTTCACTGGCCCACGATGTTACCCCTGCCACCTGCTCGCACCCTGATGGGCAAACGTGTAGCCATTGTTATTTTGCGTAATGCTACGCCTTTTTGCCACGTCGCGCATGCCGACTTCTCAACGCTGGCGGCCGGCCAAGGCGAGCTCACGACTTTACCATATGAAACGCATTACGCTGCGTTGAAGCATTTCGATGGCAGCGCGAAGCGAGAGACTCCATGCTAAGGGTAACTTGAGCAAGAGAGGAGCCCTGCCATTCACGTGACACTGGTCGCCAGTAGCCGAACTGTCACGCCATGGAATGATGTGAAGGCCAGTGTTGTTGGTGCCGTCAACTCAGGAGTGCTACCCCGATGGTACGACTCGACAAGAAAGCCAAGCGGTTGTACGTGCTGGATACCAACGTTCTTCTGCACGACCCCGCTGCCTTGTACCAGTTCGAGGAACACGAGGTGGTCATCCCCATGACCGTGCTCGAAGAACTCGACAAGCTCAAGAACGGCCTGCGTGAGATTGCCCGCACCGCCCGCCAGGTCAGCCGCACCCTCTCCGACCTGACCAATCAGGTTACCTTCGATGAAATTCAACGGGGCATCCCGATTCCCCGTGCCGGTGGCACCACCCTCGGCAAGCTTCGCTTTCTCTGCTACCCGGAACTGAAGCCGCTGGAGCACCTGGAGGAGAGCCCCGACAACGTGCTGCTGGCCGAGACCTGCCGGCTGCGTGACGAGCGCCCCGATGCCTCGGTCATTCTCGTTTCCAAGGACATCAACCTGCGGGTCAAGGCCGCCGCCCTGCACGTGCCGGTGGAGGACTACCTGACCGACCGCGCCTTCAGCGACAGCGACGTGATGCTCGAAGGGGTGCGGATCTATCCTGAGGCCGAAGGCAGCAGCGGCCCCTGGGATCAGATGGAGGTCGAAGTCGAGGTCGAACGAGTCGACCACCATACCTTCTATCGCCTCGAGGGGCGGATACCGAGCGACTGGCACCTGGGCATGCTGGTGTCCGACAGCGAGAACGGCGCCAGCTTCGAAGCCATCGTGCGCGAACTGGGTCCCAACCAGGCGCGACTGCAGCTGCTGACCAACTACCGCCACAAGGATGGCGTGTGGGGTGTGCACGCTCACGACAGCCGCCAGAACTTCGCCCTCAACCTGTTGATGGACGATGACATCGACCTGGTGACCATCGCCGGCAGTGCCGGCACCGGCAAGACCTTCATGACTCTCGCCGCGGCCTTCCAGCAAACGCTGGACGCCAAGCGTTTCGAGCGTATCGTCTTCACCCGCGCGCCGATCTCGATGAGCGAGGACATCGGCTTCCTGCCCGGCACCGAGGAGGAGAAGATGTCGCCGTGGATGGGCGCCTTCCATGACAACATGGACAACCTGCTGCGCGACGAGCATGACGGCAGCACCAGTTGGAGCCAGGATGCCACCCGCAGCCTGATCGGCTCACGGGTACAGATCCGCGCCCCCGGCTTCATGCGCGGTCGAACCCTCAACGACACTTTCCTGATCATCGACGAAGCGCAGAACTTCACCCCGAAACAGCTCAAGACTCTGCTCACCCGCGCCGGACGCAACACCAAGATCGTCTGCCTGGGCAACGTCGGCCAGATCGACACGCCCTATCTCACCGCCAACACCTGTGGCATGGCGGCGGTGGTGCAACGCTTCAGCAATTGGGCCCATGCCGGCCACGTGACGCTGCGCAGCGTGGAACGCTCGCGCCTGGCCCTGGCCGGCGAGGAGCTGTTGTAGTCTCGAGAAACGCAGTTTCAGGAGGAGCACGGCATCGGGCTCGGCATTGCCGGGCCCGAGGCCTTTGGTTGGCCCGGTCACAGCGATTAACCCAGCCACAACCCCACCAGCAGCAGCACGGCCACCCCCACCATCAGCGGCACGGCCAGGCGGCGAAAGCTGCGCTCGAAGCGCGGCAGTTCGCTGATCGCCGCGGTGGCTCGCGTCTCCCACGTTTGCAGGCGACCGCGCAGCCGCGAGCCACGACTCTCCCCCGCGTTCCCCAGAACACGGAGCAGGCGCAGCAACCGGTTCGACGACTGCGCATACCACCACCAGAGATCGCCCGGCATGAGCCGCTGGGCACGGCGCCACTTGCGCTGGCTGCGCAGGGCCGCCAGCAGCACCAGCGCCGCGACCACCACCCCCAGCGATACGGGCCACAGCAGGCCAGGCCATTCGGTCAGCGGCGGCCAGTTCGGGTGTTCGCCCGCGAGCGGCACCCACAGCGGCACGCTCAGAGCAGCCACGACACAGGTCAGCCAGGCCAGCGGCATGGGGGCGTGCAGGGGGATGCGATAGCTGCCTCGCTCCTGCCACTGCCGCCACAGGGCGCGCGACATCAGCAGCGTGGTGCCGACGGCAGCCACGCTGAGCCAGGCGACCAACGTCCCATGGCCGGCGTCGTAGAGCAGTTCCTTGAAGGTCCACTTCGTCGCCAGGCCAGAGGTCATGGCTCCCGCCAGCGACAGCGCCGGCAGCATGAGCAGCAGCCAGAGCAGCCAGCCCGGCAGCCGAGGCGGATGCTCGCTGATACCGACGCCGAGGAACAGGGCGCCCTTGGTCAGGCCATGATGGGCGGCGAACAGCGTGATGGCGACCAGCAGCCCGGGCCACAGTGGCGGTGAGATCATACCGACCCCGACCAGCGTCGTGATCATGCCCATCTGACTCACGCTGGAGTAGGCCAGCACCGCCTTGGGATGACGCTGTATCGCGCCATATAGCGCCGCGCCCAACGCCCCCGCCAGACCCAGCGCGATGACGAGCCTGCCCAGCGTCTCGAGCCCGGCCGCCCCCAGCGGCAGCGTGCTGAGCCAGCCGATCAAGCCAGCCTTGATCATCACCCCGCTGAGCACGGCACTGGCCGGCGTCGGCGCCACCGGATGAGCCAGGGGCAGCCATACGTGCAGCCCGATCACCCCGGCCTTGACGCCGAACCCCAGCCACAGCAGCGTCGCCATCCAGGCGCCCTGCTCGGCCGTGGCGATGCCTGCGCGCAGCTCGGTCAGGGTGAGCACCTGTGCCGTGCCCGCCGACCACAGCAGTCCGCCGAGTATCAATCCCTCGCCGAGCACCGCCATGATCAGGTAGGCGCGCCCGCCCAGATGCGAGTCGCGGTTGCCGGCGTGTACCACCAGGCCGTACGCGGCAAAGGTCATCAGCGCAAAGCCCAGATAGAAACTGGGGATGTCTTCGGCCACGATCAGCAGCAGGTTGCCGGCGAGCGTCAGCGGCCACAGCAGGGCGAACCCCAGCAGTCGGCGGAAAGCGTCTCCATCGCCGGCCTCAGCCGCCTGCTGTTCCACGATCAAGTAGCCCCGCGCATAGAGACCGGCCAGCGCCCACAGCAGAGCGCTGAACAGAAGCCAAGGGCGACGACCATCGTCGAGCTGCCATTGTCCGCCCAGCAGCCATCCTTCCATCAGCAGCTGCGCTTCCCCCGGCCACAGCGACAGCAGCAAGGCAGGCACGGGAGCGCAAACCCACCAGTAATCGAGCAGCTCGGGTCGCGGACCGGGACGGCTCAGAGCACCGCCCTGCATGACCAGCCGCAGCACGTTGCGCAGCCCCAGCATCAGCGGCCACAGCAGCGTCACTGCCAACAGCAGGCTCGGCATCATGGCGTGTACTCCTCGGCAGTCACGAAGGAGGCCAGGTCAAGCGGACTGAAAGGCAGCCCCGCGAGCAGGCCCGCCAGGATACTCAGCACGGCCGTGGAGACCGTCGGCCACAGCAGCCAGCCACTGGTTTCGAAACGCCCCAGGCGCCGCTCCTGCGGCCACTCGCCGACGCCGTGCGCCGGCCCTGGGCGGAACCACAGGCGATACAGAATGGGCAGGAAATAGGCCGCGTTGAGCAAGCTGCTGGCCACCAGGACGAGGATCACCCACGGCATGTTCGCCTGCACCGCTCCCATGCCCAGGTACCATTTGCTGATGAAACCGGCCACCGGTGGCAGCCCGATCATGCCCAGCGCCCCCACGGTGAAAGCGATGCTGGTCAGCGGCATGCGCCTCCCGGCGCCGTCGAGCTGATCGATACGATGGATACCGAGCTCCTCGGCATAGTTGCCGGCACAGTAGAACAGCGTGACCTTCATCAGCCCCTGGTGCATCAGGTGCACGAGCCCGGCAATGGTGCCGAAGGGCCCGAACAGGCTGATGCCGAGCACGATGTAGGAGACCTGGCTGACCGTGGAGAAGGCCAGCCGCGGCTTGAGTTCCTGCTGTGCCAGGGCGCGCATCGAGCCGTACAGGATGGTGATGGTGGCAATGACCGCCAGCAGCGTGAGCAGCCCCAGCTGATAGGTCAGACCGATGCCGTAGACGTCGTACACCAGTCGCACGATGCCGAAGGCCCCGGCCTTCACCACCGCTACCGCATGCAGTAGCGCACTCACTGGCGCCGGGGCCACCATGGCCCGGGGCAGCCAGCCGTGCAGAGGCACCAGCGCCGCCTTGACCCCCAGCCCCAGCAGCAGGATCAGGAACAGCACGGTCAGCAGCCCATGCGCCTCGGGACCGAGGTCGGCCAGCATCTCGCGTTCGCCGAAGGTCACGTCGCCCACCATGACGTGCAGCGCCACCACGCCCAACAGTACCACCAAGCCACCGGTGAGGGTGTAGCGCAGATAGGTGGTGCCGGCATCCAGCGCCTTGGCATGCCCTCGGTGCACCACCAGCGGATAGGTGGAGAGGGTGAGCAGCTCGTAGAACAGCAGGAAGGTGAACAGATTGCCCGCCAGCGCGATACCGATGGTGCTGGCCACGCACAGACTGAAAAAACCGAAGAAACGCTTACGGTTGGGGGAGTCTTCCAGATAGCCGATGGCGTAGACCGTGGTGGCCAGCCACAGCAGCGAGGAGAGGCCGGCGAACATCAAGCCCAGCGCATCCACCTGGAACAGGAAGGTGACCCCCTGCACCACGGTAAAGCTGAAACGATAGCTCTCTCCCTGGTAGAGCCCCCATACCATCAGCGCCACCAGTACCACCTTGAGCAGCGCAGCGCTGAGGTTGAGCGCGGTGCGCATGCGCCACGCCCGCTCCGGCAGAGCAAAGATCAGCGGCACCACCAGCAGCGAGGTGGCCAGTGTGGCCAGCGGCAGCCAGGCCTGGCTCATGCCCCACCTCCCGCTGCACGTAGCAGCATCAGCGGCCACTCCGCCACCAGCCCCAGCAGCAACGATGCCAGCGCCAATGCCAGTGCGAAGAGCTCCATGCTCCAAGGCACCCGGCGATAATCCAGCGGCTCGGCATCCTCGACGAAGGAGTAGCGGAACACGCGGAATATGTAGGCGGCACTGAGCAGCGTACCCAGCGCCAGCGCCGCGATCCAAGGCCAGTAACCCGCCTCCAGCGAGGCATGCAGCAGCAGCCATTTGGCTGTGAAACCGGCGCTGGGCGGCAGCCCGATCAGGCTGATGGCGGCAATACCGAAACTGAGCAGCGAGAGCGGCATGCGCCGGCTGGCACCGGCCAGGCCCCGCACATGGGACTCCCCGGTGGAGTAGATCAGGTTGCCAGTAGCCAGGAACATGCCGGCCTTGGCCAGACTATGCGCCGCCAGCTGCAGCCAGGTGCCCTCCCAGGCCACCTCCGCCACCGAGGGGGCAGTGCCGATCAGCAGCGAGAAACCCAGCAGCAGGTAGCCGAGCTGAGAGACCGTAGACCAGGCCACCACGTCCTTGAGCTTGGCCGCCCGCCAGGCCAGCAGCCCGCCCCATATCACAGCCGCACCACCCAGCCCGCCCACCAGCCAGGCGGCGACTCGGGCCTCGGGTACCAATACCAGCCACAGCTGCAGCACGATGAAGAACGAGCCCTTGACCACCAGGGCCGCATGAAGGGCGCTCACCGGCGTCCAGGCCGAAGCGTGCACCGGCGCCAGCCAAGCGTGCAGCGGGAAGGCGGCCGCCTTGAGCAGTAGCCCGGCACTGAGCAGGGCCACGGCCACCCACAGAAGCACACCCGGCTTTGCAGCCAGTGCCAGACCCACCAGATCCAGCCGGCCCCAGGCACCGAGCAGCAGTGCTATGCCCAGCAGGAAGGCCAGCGACCCCACCAGCGCCAGCAGCAGATAGCGCATGCCGGCGGCCAGCGCGTCCACCCTCCCGGGCAGCAGCATCAGACCCACGGCGGCCAGCCCCATCAGTTCCAGGCCGATATAGAGGGTGAGAAGATCGCCGGCCAGCCAGATCAGGGACAGGCTAGCGGCCAGGATGCCTTGCAGCGGCCATAGCCAGATCTGTTGGCCCTTGCTGCCGATCTCCTCCCTCAAGTACGCCGGCGCATAGGCAGCGCTGGAGAGCACTATGACCTGAGTCAGCAAGAGCAGCAGCAAGGTCAGGCCATTGGCACGCCACTGCAGCGTCAGGGAGCCAAGCTCGATGAGCCAGGTCTGTCCGCCCTGGGGAAGTACTCGGAAAGAGAGCCATGCCAGCGCCATCAACGGCAGCAAGGAGAACACCACGATCGGCCAACTGCGCCGAGGCTGCCAGCAAGCTGCCAGCACCCCCAACAGCACAGGCAGTCCCAGCACCAGCATCACGGCACTGAAATCGCTGAGGTGAGTTGCGTAGGGCGCCAGGAGACCCAGCCTGTCTATCATGCGCCGCCCCGCCCTGCCCTGGCAGCGCTGCGCACGCTGCGAACTTCGAGCCCGCTGAGCCGCCTGATCAGCAACGCCCCCAGGGCAGTGCCCAGCAAGGCGACCAGCAGCCCGGTCACTACCAGCCCATGGCCTGCCGCCGGATGTCTGTCACCCACCAACCCCATCAGGATCAGAAAGATGCCGGTTCCGATGACGTTGAACGCCAGCAGCCGACGCAGCAGATGCCGATGCAGCGCGAAGGCCCACAGGCCCAGGCCGATCAGGCCCAAGCCGCCGGCCCGCAGCGGTCCGGAGGCATCGGCAAGGCTTGCCAGCGCCATGCCGAGCATCGCCAAGACGGCCAACGCCGGCAGCAGACGCAGCAGCCCGCGGCGCCAGGTCAGCGGAACCGGGTCACGCCAGCGCGCCAGACGCACCTGGGGTGCGCCGGCCCAGAGCTTCACATCCAGGGCATAAAACAGAAAGGCACCGGTGAGCAGAGCTCCCAGCAGCAGCTCGAGCAGTGCCAGCCAGGCAAAGCCCACGCGCCACCAAGTCAGTGCCACGCTCACGGCGAAGGCAACGAACCAGGCACAAGCCCGCACCAGGTGACGGTCGAGCAACACCAGTGCGGCCAATGCCACCATGGCCAGTGCGAGCAGCGCATCCAGGAATGGCGGCATGGGCCTAGGCCTCAGTGATGCCGCCGGTTGACCACCTTCTCGATCAAGGCCTCGGCTTCGCTGCCAGGGCCTTTTTCGAGCATATCGACCGCTTCGTGGTAGTCGCAGAGATAGCGTTTGCAGGAGGCGCAGTGGACCTCATCGGTGGGGTTGCGCACCTGATTGACACGATAGAGATGACTGCCGCACGAAGGGCAGGCCACCGGCAGGCGAATGTCTTCGGACGTATCGGGCATCATCACAGTCTCCTTGTGTTCAATGACCTTTATGACCAGCACTCTTTTCAATACCTTGGGACTCATCCTGCCTGACTCAACCCTGGAAGGCCAATTCAGGCAGGGCATTCCCCCTTAAGCCTGTCAGAGTCCAAGCTTGTCTGCCACGTAGTCGGCATCCTTGTCACCGCGCCCGGAGAGATTGACCAGGATGTGCTGGCTCTTCGGCAGCGTCGGCGCGACACGCATCGCCCAGGCCACGGCGTGGGCGCTCTCCAACGCCGGAATGATGCCCTCTACCCGCGACAGGGTGAGGAAGGCATCGAGGCATTCGGCGTCGGTGGCGGTCTCGTAGTCGACCCGCCCCAGTTCCTTGAGGTAGCTGTGCTGCGGCCCGACGCCGGGGTAGTCGAGCCCCGAGGCGATGGAGTGAACCGGCATCGGGTTGCCCTGTTCGTCTTCCAGCACGTAGCAGGCCATGCCGTGAATTTCGCCGGGCTTGCCCAGGGTCAGGGTGGCCGAGTGGCGCTGGGTATCGAGGCCCTCGCCGGCGGGCTCCACGCCCACCAGGTGCACGGCCTCGTCATCGAGGAAGGCGGTGAACATGCCGATGGCATTGGAGCCGCCGCCGACGCAGGCGGTGACGTGATCGGGCAGGCGGCCGTGGCGCGCAAGGAACTGCTCGCGCGCCTCGCGACCGATGATCGACTGGAAGTCGCGCACCATCTTGGGGAAGGGATGCGGCCCCACCACCGAGCCGATGGCATAGAGGAAATTCTGCGGATCCTTGAGGTACTCCTCGAAGGCGCTGTCCACGGCGTCCTTGAGTGTCGCCGTGCCGCGGGTAACCGCCACCAGCTTGCAGCCGAGAATCTTCATCTTGGTGACGTTGGGATGCTCCTTCTCGATGTCCACCTGGCCCATGTGGATCTCGCAGGGGATGCCCACCAGGGCGCAGGCAGTGGCCAGCGCCACGCCGTGCTGTCCGGCGCCGGTCTCGGCGATCACCTTGGTCTTGCCCATGAACTTGGCCAGCAGCGCCTCGCCCAGGCAATGGTTGATCTTGTGTGCACCGGTGTGGTTCAGATCCTCGCGCTTGAGGTGGATCTGCGCCCCGCCGAGCCTTTCGGACAGACGCCGGGCATGGAAGATCGGGCTGGGGCGGCCCACGTAATCGGCAAACAGCTCGGCCAGCTCCCGCTGGAAGTCGTCGCGCACGCGGATCTCTTCGTAGGCGGCGTCGATCTCGTCCATCACCCGCTTGAGTTCGGGCGGTATGAGCTGGCCACCGAAGCGACCGAAGAAACCTTGGGCGTCGGGCAGGTTGGCGAAATGCGAAGTGCTCATGGGGCGATCCTGAGTGGCAAATGGCAGAAGAAAGCCGCTACGAAGAGCGGCGGACAAGACCTCGAAACATCTTGCCCAGCGCCATCAGCCATGTCGAGGTATACCTTGGGTGCGACGGGGCTCAGGATGCGATAACGAGCCCAACGTTGAGCAGCGTCAAGCTTGTCAGCAGCAGCGCGACGTTGAGCCCCATCAACGGCAGCAGTGCTGCGAGTTTCCCCTGCTCGACCTCCGCCGGCAGCGAGCACAGGCCACGCACCAGCCAGACCAGGGCCGGCAACGCCAGCCACGTCAGCCAGGCCGCGCCGGGTAGCGCACCGGCCAGCCAAGCCACCGGTACCACGGCGAAGGCAGCCACCAGCAGCAGCGCCACCAGCCGTGCCGAGCGCAGCGGCCCCAGGCGGATCGCCAGGTGGTCGCGCCCGACCTGCCGGTCGGCGTCGATGTCGGGTAGCTGATTGATCAGCAGCAGCGCGCTGACCATCAGCGTGGGGATGAGCGCGGACGCTACCGCCGTGGCACTGAGCGTGCCGGTCAGCGCCTGGTAGGCGCCCAACACCATCAGCAGGCCGAAGCCGACGCCGGGCGCCAACAGGCAGAGCCAGGGACGGCGGGTCAGCCAGGCGGTGTAGGCCACCACCAGGCCGATACCCAGCAAGCCGTAGATCAGCATCACCGGGCCAGCTCGCCACAGGAACCAGAAGCCTATCGCTACCACGCCGGCCAGGCACAGCATGGCCGCATTGCGCACCGCACCGGCGGCCTCGGGCCGGGCAGGCAGGGCTCCGCTGCCGCCGGAGAACGGCGTGCGTTCGGTCAGCGCGTCCAGCCCGGAGCGGAAGTCGTGATGCTCGTTGAACAGGTTGACCGCGGCGTGGGCCAGCAGCGCCCCGAGCAGCACCATCAGGGCATCGAGCGTGGCCACCGAGTGGCCGTCGGCCCAGGCCGCGGTGATCGCCAGGCCTGCACACAGTGGTGCCAGCACGAGGAAGTTCGGCCGGCTGCTGCGTAGGCAGGCCTCTAAAGCGGACGGCGGTGGCACCACCATGTCGCTCACGGGCTCAACCCAGGCGGGCGTTGAGCCAGGCAGCGATGTCGCCGACCTGCTGCGGGCAGACCGCATGGGCCATGGGGTAACTGCGGTAATTCACCGGGTAGTCCAGGGCCTGCAGGCGCTGTTGAGCGGCCTTGCCCAGGGCTTCGGGCACCACCGGGTCGAAGGAGCCGTGGTGAATCTCGATGGGCAGCCCACGGTTGGCCTCGTTCAGTTCGATGGTCTCGGCGGTGGCGAAGTAGGTCGACATGGCCAGCAGGCCGCCAAGCGGAGCCGGGAAGGAGAGCGCCGCCTGGTAGGCCACCGCCCCGCCCTGGGAGAAACCGGCCAGGATGATACGCCGGCTGTCGATGCCGTGGTCGATCTGCTCCTGCACCAGCGCCTGGATGCGCTCGGCCGAGGCCACCAGCTGGCGGGTATCGACTCGACGGTCGAGGCTCATCTCATGGATGTCGTACCACGCCGGCATCACCATGCCGCCGTTGATGGTCACAGGCAGGCGCGGCGCATGGGGCAGGATGAAGCGAACGTCGAGCCCCTCTTTCAGCGTCAGCGCCGGCACCAGGGGCTCGAAGTCGTGGCCGTCGGCGCCCAGGCCGTGAAGAATGAAGACGCAGGCATCGGCCGGACGACCGCTCCTGGGCTCGATGATCAATTCGCCGGGATGGCTCATGGCGGGTTCCTTCGTCGTGGTCCGTATCAACCCGACACCCTACCGCAAAGCCATCACCACGGCGAGCGTCGGGCGGCTCAGAACGGCCACACCAGCGGAATCAGCGCCAGGGCAACGATCGCCGTCAGCAGGTTGAGCAGGCCGCCCACGCGCAGGAAGTCGCCGAAGCGATAACCGCCGGGCCCGTGAACCATCAGGTTGGTTTGATAGCCGATGGGTGTGAGGAAGCTGGCCGAGGCGGCAAACATCACCGCCACCACGAAGGGCATGGGGTTGACGCCCAGACTCTCGGCACTCGCCATGACCACCGGGAAGGTGATCACCGCCGCCGCGTTGTTGGTCACGAGCTCGGTCAGCAGCGCTACCAGCAGGTAGCTGCCGATCAACAGCAGCCAGGGATTGCCGTCGGCCAGCCCCAGTGCCAGCCCCGCCAGGGTGGACGCCGCCCCCGAGCTCTCCAGCGCCGCGCCCAGGCCGAAGGAGGCGGCGATGGTGAGCAGCACCTGGGTATCGAGCCCACGTTTGGCCGCTCCCACCGAGCAGCAGCCGGTGACCAGCACCAACACTGCGCCCAGCATGGCGGCGTTCATCATGCTCATCACACCGAAGGTGGCAAGCGCCACCACACCTGCCAGAATGCTCCAGGCCAGCCAGGCTTTCTCGTGCTTGGGACGCGCCTGGCCGTTGACCTGACTGATCAGCAGGAAGTCCCGTGACTGGCGGTGCCGCTCGATGAACGGCGGACGCGCCTCCAGCAGCAACACGTCGGCAGGCTGCAGGCGCACCTGGCCGAGGTTGCCCGCCACTCGCTCGCCGCCTCGGCACACCGCCAGTACCGCGGCGCCATACAGCGTGCGGAAGTGGCCGTCGCGAATGCGCTTGCCGACGAACTGGCACTGGTCGGAGACCACCGCCTCCACCAGCCGCCGCTCCTTGAAGTCCTTCTCCAGGCTCGACTCGCCGTGGCGCGACGGCATTAGACCGCGAATCTGCTGCAGCTCCACGGCGCCGTCGGAGGTACCGGCAAACACCAGCCGGTCACCGCCCTTCAGCCGCTCGCCCGGCCCCACCACGCTGACCACGTTGCCCTCGCGCTCGATCTCCACCAGAAACAGCTCGCAGAGATGACGCAGGCCGGCTTCTTCCACGGTACGGTCTACCAACGGGCCGTTCGGGTCGACTTCCATCTCGATGGTGAACTCGCGGGGATTCTCGAACGCCGACGCCGTGCCACGACGCTCCGGCAGTAGCCGCGGCGCAATGACGATCAGATAGAGCGCCCCGATCAGGGCTACCGGCAACCCTACCCAGGCAAGATCGAACAGCCCCATTGCCAGCTCCGGATAGCGCTCCACCAGCAGACCATGCACTACCAGATTGGTACTGGTGCCAATCAGCGTGATGGTGCCGCCCAGTATCGAGGCGAAGCTGAGCGGCATCAGCAGCCGGTGCGCCGGCAGCTTCAGGCGCTGGCTCCAGCTGAGCACGGCGGGAATGTAGGTAGCGACGACCGGAGTGTTGTTGAGAAAGGCGCTGAGGGTGGCGACCGGCAGCACCAACCGTACCAGGGCACCGCCTTCTCGGCGGGGGCGACCCAGCACATGACGAATGATCAGGTCGATACCGCCGGTCTCGCGGATGCTGGCTACCAGCACGTACATGAAGGCCACGGTGAACAGCCCGGTGCTGGAGAAGCCGCCCAGGGCCTGGGCCGGGTCGATGATGCCAAAGGTCAGCAGCAGGATGACCGCCCCCAGCAGAACGATGTCTGGACCGAGGCGCGAAAAAGCCATGAGGGGAAAAACGGCCATGACCACGGCCAATGAGATCCAGGCATCCAGCGGCATGTGCAAGGGTTCCGTTCACAGAGGTGCTGAGCCATTGTGACGGCAGCCGCATATTCTAAAAAGTTATTTTTAGAAATTCATTAATACCCAAAATGCATATACCTTGGACACGGGAAACATGCTCACAGCAACGCAAAAGGCCCGCTTGCGCGGGCCTTTCGTCGCCACCGAGGTGGCACATCAGTTCATGGTAAGCCGAAGCTTAGCCGATGACCTTGATGTTGGAAGCCTGGAGGCCTTTCTTGCCCTGAGTGACGTCGAAGGAGACCTTCTGACCGTCCTGCAGAGTCTTGAAGCCGTCAGCCTGGATCTCGGAGAAATGAGCGAACAGGTCGTCGCCATTGTCGTCCGGAGAGATGAAGCCGAAGCCCTTGGTGTCGTTGAACCACTTGACAGTACCGGTAGCCATTATCGAATTCCTCTAATAGCATTGATTTTCCGGGAAATACCCGAGTTGCAGTGGGTAAAACAAGAAACTTTTCACCGGGAAATCAAGACGCCATGAGCGTTTCGATAACCACTTGCGATGTTCGACTTGCTAACCAACTGCACGCATCTTGCGCTCTTCGTCCCCACACGTCAAACACTATTTTGTGTAGGTGACGTTAATGTTACCTCGATTCGAGAATCCAGGCAGCCGCCTTCTCGGCGATCATCAGCGTCGGTGAATTGGTGTTGCCGCTGGTGATGGTGGGCATCACGCTGGCGTCCACCACCCGCAGTCCCTCGACGCCGCGCACCCGCAGGCGCGAATCCACCACTGCCATGGGGTCGTCGTCGCCGCCCATCTTGGCCGTGCCCACCGGATGGAAGATGGTGGTGCCGATGTCGCCCGCCAGACGCGCCAGGTCTTCGTCGCTCTGGTACTGCACACCAGGCTTGACCTCTTCGGGACGGTACTTGGCGAACGCCGGTTGCTCGGCGATTCGCCGGGTGACCCGCAGCGAATCCGCTGCCACGCGGCGATCCTCTTCGGTGCTGAGATAGTTGGGTGCGATGGCCGGGGCCTGACGCGGGTCGCGGCTCTTGATGCGCACGCTGCCGCGGCTGGTGGGGTTGAGGTTGCACACGCTGGCGGTGATTGCCGGGTAGTCGTGCAGCGGCTGGCCGAAGGCCTCGAGGCTGAGCGGCTGGACGTGGTATTCGATGTTGGGGTGCTCGTACTCGTCGCTGCTGCGGGTGAAGATGCACAGCTGCGAGGGGGCCATGCTCATCGGCCCGGTGCGACGCAGCAGATACTCCATGCCGATTTTCGCCTTGCCCAGCCAGGAGGCGGCCAGGGTGTTGAGGGTCTTGGCGCCGGTGACCTTGTACACCGAGCGGATCTGCAGGTGGTCCTGCAGGTTCTCCCCTACCCCGGGCAGCTCGTGCACGAGCGGAATGCCATGCTCGGCCAGAAGTGCGGCCGGGCCGATGCCGGAGAGCTGCAGCAACTGCGGCGAACCGATGGCGCCGGCGGCCAGGATCACCTCGCGTTTGGCGCTGACCCGGCTGACCGTGCCGTTGCGCTCGAGCTCGACGCCGCTGGCACGGGGCTTGCCCTCCGCGGTGTCGAACAGCAGGCGGTGGACCTGGGTGGAGTGCCACAGGGTGAAGTTGCTGCGTTTCTCGCACACCGGCCGCAGGAAGGCCTTGGCGGCGTTCCAGCGCCAGCCGTCGCGCTGGTTGACCTCGAAGTAGTCGACGCCCTCGTTGTCGCCGCGATTGAAGTCCCGCGTGCGCGGGATGCCCGCCTGCACCGCCGCTTCGGCGAAGTCGTCGAGCACTTCCCATTTGAGGCGCTGCTTCTCGATCCGCCACTCGCCACCGTGGCCGTGATAGTCGCGGTGGGCGGCATCTCCGTCGCCGCCCTCGTCCAGGCGGTAGTGGTCTTCGTGCTTCATGAAGTCGGGCAGGCAGTTCTCCCAGCGCCAGTCGTCGTCGCCCACCAGCTCGGCCCAGCCGTCGTAGTCGCGGGCCTGGCCGCGCAGATAGAGCATGCCGTTGATGCTGGAGCAGCCGCCCAGGGTCTTGCCGCGCGGATAGATCAGCGAGCGGCCGTTGAGCCCCTTGTCCGGCTCGGTCTTGAAGCACCAGTCGGTACGCGGGTTGTTGATGCAGTAGAGATAGCCCACCGGGATATGCACCCAGTGGTAGTTGTCGCGACCGCCCGCCTCGATCAGCAGCACCCGGTTGGCCGGGTCGGCGCTGAGGCGGTTGGCCAGCAGGCAGCCGGCGGTGCCGGCCCCCACCACGATGTAGTCAAATTCCTGCTCTACCATGGCGTGCTCTCTCCGGGCAGCCGACTTGCGGCAGCCAGATCGCTTTTGTCTTCCCTTGGCGGTATCGCTCAAGGCTACCCCGGCAACAGGCTGCCGAGGGGGCGCTGTAAACCCTTCCCTGGGCGCTATATTTGTCCTGCGGCGCTCTCGCATCCTGCTCCGCTTGCAGGGCCGGTGCTGGCCATCCATGGCCAGCCCGTTCGGAGCAGTGCTCCTCACCCATGACAAATAACCCCCTCTACAGCCTATTCCCGGCGCCTCTCGCTGGAGGCAATGGCGCTCGCCTTAGCCTTACCAAGATTATTTGTGAGTCGGCATGGCGAACTCGGCGCCCGCGTTGATCGAGTCGGACCAGCGCTGCATGATCGACTTCTGCTTGGTGTAGAAGCGCACGCCTTCTTCGCCGTAGGCGTGGGTATCGCCGAACAGCGAGCGCTTCCAGCCACCGAAGCCGTGCCACGCCATGGGCACCGGAATCGGTACGTTGATGCCGACCATGCCAACCTGGATGCGACGACCGAACTCGCGGGCCACGCTGCCGCTCTCGGTGAAGCAGCTCACACCATTGCCGAACTCGTGGTCGTTGATCAGCTGGATGGCAGTAGCTACGTCGGGTACTCGCACGCAGGCCAGCACCGGGCCGAAGATCTCTTCCTTATAGATGGTCATCTCCGGGGTGACATGGTCGAACAGCGAGCCACCCATCCAGAAGCCTTCGCCGCAGCCGTCGCCGGTGGTGGCAGCATCGAACTCACGGCCGTCGACCACCAGCTCGGCACCCTCGGCAACGCCCTTCTCGATGTAGCCGGTAATGCGCTGGTGGGCCTGGGCGGTGACGATGGGGCCCATCTCGGCGTCGAGCTCGAGGCCGTTCTTGACCTTCAGTGCGCGAGCGCGCTCGGCCAGGCGCGGCACGATCTTGTCGGCCACGTCGCCCACCAGCACCGCCACGCTGATCGCCATGCAGCGCTCGCCGGCGCTGCCGTAGGCGGCACCGATCAGGGCGTCGACGGCCTTGTCGAGGTCGGCGTCGGGCATGACGACCATGTGGTTCTTGGCCCCGCCCAAGGCCTGGACACGCTTGCCGTGGCGCGCGCCGTTCTCGTAGATCAGGTTGGCGATGGGCGTGGAGCCGACGAAGGAGAGCGCCTGCACGTCGGGATGCTCGATCAGCGCCTCGACCGACTCCTTGTCGCCCTGCACCACGTTGAATACGCCGTCGGGCAGGCCGGCCTGCTTGAGCAGCTCGGCAATCAGCAACGAGGCGCTGGGGTCGGTGGGGCTGGGCTTGAGGATGAAGGTATTACCGGCGGCGATGGCCACCGGGAACATCCACATCGGCACCATGGCCGGGAAGTTGAACGGCGTGATGCCGGCCACCACGCCCAGCGGCTGACGCACCGTCCAGTTGTCGATGCCGTTGCTAACCTGTTCGGTGAAGTCGCCCTTGAGCAGTTGCGGAATGCCGCAGGCGAACTCGACGATGTCGATGCCGCGGGCCACTTCGCCCTGGGCGTCGGTGAAGACCTTGCCATGCTCCAGGGTGATGGCGCGGGCCAGCTCGTCCTTGTTGGCGTTGAGCAGCTCGAGGAACTTGAACAGCACCCGCGCGCGGCGGATCGGCGGGGTGTCGGCCCAGGCCGGGAAGGCGGCCTTGGCGGCGGCCACGGCGGTCGCCACATCGGCGCGGGAGGCCAGCGCCACTTGGCCCGTGACCTGGCCGGTGGCCGGGTTGTAGACGCTCTGATGGCGGCCAGACTCGCCGCTCGTCATTTGTCCGGCGATATAATGGGCGATGGTGTTCTGCGTCATGGGGTGCTCCCTCTTGTCGTAGGCTGCCCTCGGTTGGACGGCACGTCTTTCGGTGCGTCCAGCGAACAGGCACACGGCTGTGACTGTCTAGCCTACCGCGTCGAGGGCAAGGATCAATTGAGTAATTCAAAAGCCAGATATAAGCTTCCTTTATATCCTTGCCGACTGCCCACCATGCCTGATTTACCCACGCTCCGCGCCTTCGTCACCGTGGCCCGTGAAGGCAGCGTCTCACGCGCTGCCGAGCGCCTGCACCTGACCCAGCCGGCGGTCAGCCTCAAGCTCAAGCAGCTACAGGAAGCGCTGGGGCTGACGCTGTTTCGCCGTCGCCCCCAGGGCCTGGCGCTGACCGCCGACGGCCACGCTCTGCTGCCCGCGGCGGAGCGGGCGCTGGCCGCCATGGCCGCCTTCGAGCAGAGTGCCCGTGCCCTGCACGGTACCCTACGCGGCCGGCTGCGCATCGGCACCATCGTCGACCCGGAGTTCATTCGCCTCGGGGCCTTTCTGCATCGCTTGGTGGAACGCGCTCCGCAGCTGGAAACCGAGCTGCAGCACGGCATGAGCGGCAGCGTGCTGGAGTGGATTCGCCGAGACGAGCTCGACGTCGGCTTTTTCCTCGCGCCGCCCGGCGAAGGTCCCGGGCCGGATGCGCCGGAAATCGCCCATCGTGAGCTGACCCACTTTCACTACCATGTGGTGGCTCCGCCCGGCTGGGGCAGCCGGGTGGCCAGCAGCGACTGGAAGAGCCTGGCCGCCCAGCCCTGGATCGTCACGCCGACGCTTTCGGCCCACCACCGCCTGCTGCGCGGCGTCCTCGACCCGCTCGGGGTGACACCACACGGCGTGGCCCAGGTGGATCAGGAAGCGTGCATGCTGGACCTGGTGCGAGCCGGCGTGGGACTGAGCCTGGCCCGCGACGCCCTGGCCATGGCCGAGCGCCAGGAGCGCGGCCTGGTGGTGGTCGAGGGAGTGCGCCTGCCCTGCGCGCTGTGTTTCATCTGGCGCCGCGAGCGCAGCGAGGAGCCTGCGGTTGCCGCGGCGCTGGAGGTGCTGGGCAGCGTGTGGGGCGAGAGTTAGCACCACCTCAGGCCGTAGTCGTGCGGTTGTCGCTAGCAAAGTCTCGACCTATGATGGGAACGTTCCCACGCACCGAGATGCCTCATGCCCCGTCGCACCACCATCATCGAAGTCGCCCTTGAAGCCGGCGCCTCCAAGACCAGCGTGTCGCGCTACTTTGCCGGCGAGCGCGACAAGCTCTCGCCGGCGCTGTGCGAGCGCATCGCCGCGGCCGCGCTGCGCCTCGATTATCGCCCCAACCAGATGGCACGGGGCCTCAAGGCGGGCCGCTCACGTCTGATCGGTATGCTGGTGGCGGACATTCGCAACCCCTTCTCGGTGGCGGTGTTGCACGGCGTGGAGCGCGCCTGCCGCGAGCAGGGCCTTTCCCTGCTCGTCTGCAATACCGACAACGACCCTGAGCTGGAGCGCACGCATCTGGCACTGATGTCCTCCTATCAGGTGGAAGGATTGATCATCAATGCATCCGGCAGCCCCGACACAGAGCTTCAGGCGTTGACCGGTCAGGGCCTGCCGCTGGTGCTGCTCGACCGCGAACTGGGCGCGGTACAGGCCGATCTGGTGGGGCTCGACAACGCAAAGGCCATCGATCTGGCCCTCGACCACCTCGCCGAGCAGGGTTACCGCGAGCTGCTCTATCTCAGCGAACCGCCCGAGCGGGCCAGCCCGCGCCGAGAGCGCCTGACACGCTTTCAAGCGGGCCTGGCGGCTCGCCGGCTGGCCGGCGAGGCTTACACCATGAGCGCCAGTGACGATGAGCTGGCGCGCGCTATCGAGGCCTTTCTCACGCGTTCAGCCCCCAAGGGCTCGGGTGACCTGCCGCGCGCCCTGCTATGCGCCAACGGTGCGGTCACCCTGGCCGCCACCCGTGCCCTGCAGCGTCTCGGCGCGCGACTCGGCAAGACGGGACTGATGGGCATCGACGAGCTCGACTGGTGTGCGCTGATCGACCCGGGTATCACCACCCTGGCGCAGCCCACCGAAACGATTGGCCGGCAGGCCGTCGCCAGCCTGCTGGCCAATTCCGTCAGCCAGGCCGCCGCCGAGCCCAGACAGCACCGCTTCGAGCCCAGACTGATAGCGCGGGGCTCCACGCGCCTCACCGGCTGAACTCCCAAACCAAGTGTTCCAGACTGACAATCATCGCCCACTCGAATGGTAACGTTCCCAACAACGAGCGAGATGACCATGAGCCACTCAAACCCTGATTCAAGAAAGGCGCCGAGCCCGGAGATCCTCACCTTCGGCGAGGCGATGACCCTGTTCGTTGCCGATGCGCCCGGCCACCTCGCCGAGGTGGAGCATTTCCAGCGCCGGATTGCCGGCGCCGACACCAACGTGGCCATCGGTCTCGCCCGGCTGGGTTTTCATGTTGGTTGGCTGAGCCGCGTGGGGGCCGACAGCTTCGGCGCCTTCATTCGCCATACCCTCGAAGCCGAGGGGCTGGACTGCCGTCATCTCGGCGTAGACCCCGACCACCCCACCGGCCTGCTGTTCAAGGAGCGCGCCCTGGGCGGCGCCGACCCGCGGGTGGAATACTTTCGCCGCGGCAGCGCCGCCAGCCATCTCTCGCCGAAGGACGCCGCCGAGGTGGACTTCACTGCCCTGCGCCACCTGCATGCCACCGGCATTCCCCCGGCGCTGTCGCCCAGCGCCCGCGATCTCTCCCGGCACATGCTGGCCCAGGCCCGCCAGGTCGGCGCCAGCATCTCGTTCGACCCCAACCTGCGCCCCAGCCTGTGGAAGAGCGAGACCGAGATGCGCGACACCCTCAACGCCCTTGCCGCCCTCTCCGACTGGGTGCTGCCGGGCCTCGCCGAGGGGCGTCTGCTGACCGGTCAGAACACGCCCGAGGCCATCGCCGATTTCTATCTCGAACGCGGCGCCTCGGCGGTGATCATCAAGCTCGGCCCGGAAGGCAGCTTCTACCGCGGCAGCCTGGGTGGGAAGCTCGAGACCTTCAGCGTGCCCGGCTTCGCGGTGGACGAGGTGGTGGACACGGTGGGCGCCGGCGACGGCTTCGCCGTGGGAGCGGTCAGCGCCCTGCTCGACGGTCGCTCCCCGCGGGAAGCGGTACGCCGCGGCAACCTGATCGGCTCGCTGGCAGTGCAGGTGGTGGGCGACATGGAAGGCCTGCCGAGCCGCGAGCAGCTGACCGCGCTCGAGGCCGAGCTGGATAAGGGCGCCCGCTAGCGCCTTGGATTGGGCGGCTGCGCTCAGCTCAGCAAGCGGCGCACCGCCAGCTCCACGCCGCGTAGTTCGGCAAGCCCCTTCAAGCGGCCATAGAGCGGGTAGCCGGGGCGCGTGTCGCGGCGCTGGTCGTCGAGGATGTGGTGGCCGTGATCCGGTCTCAGCGGCAGCCGCGGGCCGCCCTCGCGCTCGCGGCGCCGCTCCTCCGCCACCAGCGCGGCGATCACCGCCACCATGTCGACGTCGCCACCGAGATGATGCGCCTCGTGGAAGGTAAGCGGATCGGCCTCGCGCCGGGTCGAGCGCAGATGGGCAAAGTAGATGCGCGGGCCGAAGCGGCGCGCCATGGCGGCCAGGTCGATGTCCTCGCGCACGCCGTAGGAGCCGGTGCACAGGGTCAGGCCGTTGGCCTCGCTCGGGGCGGCATCGAGCAGCCACTGGGCATCGTCCGGGGTGGAGACCACCCTTGGCAGACCGAACAGCGGCCGCGGCGGGTCGTCGGGATGGATCGCCAGCCGCACGCCGGCCTCCTCGGCCACCGGCACGATGGCGCGCAGGAAGTGGCCGAGATTCTCGCGCAGGCGCTCGGCATCGATATCGGCATAGCCGTCCAGCGCCTCTTGGAAACGCGCCAGGGTATAGTGCTCCTCGGCCCCCGGCAGGCCGGCGATGATGGTATCGATCAGCGCTTCGCGCCCGGCGGCATCGAGGCTCTCGAGGTAGCGCCTGGCCTCGGTTCGTTCGGCCTCGCTGTACTCGGCCTCGGCGCCGGGGCGCTGCAGCAGGTAGAGATCGAAGGCGGCAAAGGCCGTCTGGTCGAAGCGCAGCGCCAGGCCGCCGTCCGGCAGGCGCCAGGCCAGGTCGGTGCGGGTCCAGTCCAGCACCGGCATGAAGTTGTAGCAGACGATGTCGATGCCGCAGGCCGCCAGATTGCGCAGGGTCTCCCGGTAGGCGGCAATGTAGCGCTCGCGCTCGGGTGTGCCCTGCTTGATCGCCTCGTGCACCGGCACGCTCTCCACCACCGACCAGGTCAGCCCCGCGGCCTCGATCTCCGCCTTGCGCCCGGCGATGGCATCCACCGGCCAGGCCGTGCCGTTGGGTATCTCGTGGAGCGCCGTGACGATGCCGGTGGCACCGGTCTGGCGAATCTCGTCGAGGGTGATCGGATCGCCGGGGCCGAACCAGCGCCAGGTTTGTTCCATAACGAACCTCTCCCTATCAGGTGGGGGCATCGAGCCGTGCAAGCGCGGCAGCGAGGCCATACGTCGTCAGGCAGCGATAGGCCGCCACTACCGCCGCCGTAAAGCCGGCGTGCTCGGCCAGCGCCGGTGGCACCACGGCATCGAGCTCGAGAAAGGCCGGCACTAGCGCCTCGACATTCTCACCGTGGGCTTCGTGCAGCAGCCTGAAGGTGCCCGCCATGGGGTCGTCGACGACATGGTCATTGCCGTGCAGATTGCTTCCGGCGGTATAGCGGATCCAGGCCGCCAAACCGAGCGCGGTGCACGGTACCTCACCCCCCGCTTCGAGCCGCGCCAGGGCGCCATGCAGCCAGCGCTGGGGTAGCTTCTGCGAGCCGTCCATGGCGATCTGCTGCAGGCGGTGGCGCAGGCTGTCGTTGGCGAAGCGCGCCAGCAGGGAGTCCGCGTAGCCCACCAGGTCGGTGCCCTCGGGCATCGCCAGGGTCGGCTCCGCCTCGCTCAGCATGTAGCGACGCAGCAGCGCCACCAGGTCGTCGCGGCTCACCGCATCGAACACCGTCTCGATGTCATCCAGCGCGCCCAGGTAGGCAAGCAGCGAGTGGCTGCCGTTGAGCATACGCAGCTTCATGGTCTCGAACGGTGCCACATCGGCGACCATCTCCACCCCTTCGGCTTCCCAGTCGGGTCGGCCGAGGGGGAAATCGTCCTCCACCACCCACTGCGAGAAGGCCTCGCCCACCACGGCGTTGAGGTCCTCGACGCCCAGCTCGGCCAGGCGGGCGAAGTCGGCCGCGGTCATGGCCGGCACGATGCGGTCGACCATGCTGCACGGAAACGCCACCTCGCGCTCGATCCAGGCGGCAAGCTCGGCGTCGCGACAGGCGGCGAGCTGTACCACCGCCGCCCGCGTGCGCTGGCCGTTGTTCGGCATGTTGTCGCAGCACAGCACCGTGAACGGCGGGACGCCCGCACTGCGCCGCCGAGCCAGGGCCTCGACCAGGATGCCCGGCGCGGTGCGCGGTGCCTGGGGCTGGTCGATGTCATGGGCGATCAGCGGGTCGTCACGCAGCAGGTTGCCCTCGGCGGGGCTCAGGAAATAGCCCTTCTCGGTCACCGTCAGGGTGACGATACGCGTCTCGGGCGAGGCCATGCGCGCCAGCAGCGACGCGAGATCGCGCCCCCACTCCCCCGCCAGGTCCCGGCCGGTGAACAGGGCCTGCTCGATCACGCCGATCTCGCGCAGGGTGACGGTATCGCTGTCGGCATATTCGGCCACGTGGTAGCGGCAGCCGGCGTCGCGCAGGGCATCCACCAGCGCCACGCCGCCGCGCAGGTTAGCGCTGCAAACTCCCCAGGCACCGTCGCCGCTGCGCTGCCGATAGCGCTCCAGGTAGACCGCCTGGTGGGCGCGGTGAAACGCCCCCAGCCCCAGGTGGACGATGCCGATGCACCCGGTCGGCGCGGCGGCGGCGATACGTTTCACGTCGTTCATCTTGTCCCCATCAACAGGTCGGGAAGCCACAGCGAGATGGCCGGCACATAAGCCACCAATAGCAGTACCAGAATATTGCAGACCAGGAACGGCAGGATGGCGCGGGCCACGGTGAGCATCTGCAGCTTGCCGATGCCCGAGACCACGAACAGGCACACCCCTACTGGCGGCGTGGTCAAGCCGATCATCAGGTTGAGCACCGCCATCACCGCGAAGTGCACCGGGTCCATGCCGATTCCGGTGGCCACTCCCAGCAGCGCCGGGAACAGGATGATCAGCGCGGCGATGGTCTCCATGAAGGCGCCGACGAACAGCAGGATCAGGTTGAGGATCAGGATAACCACGATGGGGTTATCGCTGATCGCCATGATCAGGGCGGCGATGGTCTGGGGGATCTGCTGACTGGTGAGGATCCAGCCGAACAGGTTGGCCAGGCCCACCAGCAGCAGCAGCGCCGACGAGGTAAGCACGGTGTCGGTGAGAATCGCCGGCAGCTTGCGCCAGGTCAGCCCCTTGTAGACGTACATGCCTACCACCAGCGCATAGAGGCTGGCGACGATGGAAGCCTCGGTGGGCGTGAAGAAGCCACCGATGATGCCGTAGAGGATGATCACCGTCATCAGCAGCGCCCAGAAGGCGGTACGCCCCTCGCGCAGCAGCTCACGCAGGGTGGCACGGCGCCCCTTGGGGTAGCCGCGCTTCACCGCCAGTAGATAGACGGTGATCATCATCGCCACGCCCAGCAGCAGGCCGGGCACGGCCCCGGCCAGGAACATGCGTCCCACCGAGACGCCCGCCAGCGAGCCGACGATGATCATCGGCACGCTGGGCGGAATGATCGGGCCGATGGTCGACGAGGCGGCGGTAACGGCGGCGGCAAAGGGCTTGTCGTAGCCGGAGCGCGCCATGCCGGGGATCATCACCGAGCCGATGCTGGCGGCATCGGCCACCGCGGTGCCGGAGATGCCGCCGAAGATCATCGAGCCGCCCACGTTGGCCAGACCCAGCCCGCCGCGGATATGGCCGACCACGGCGTTGGAGAAGCGCACGATGTGCTCGGTAATGTTGCCCACGTTCATCAGGTTGCCCGCCAGCACGAAGCCGGGAATGCACAGCAGCACGAAGGTATCGATACCCGAGTACATGCGCTGCGGCACGATGGTCAGCGAGATGCCTTCCAGTAGCAGGTAGGCGAGCGACGAGATGCCCAGCGCGAAGGCGATGGGCAGGCCCAGCACCAGCAGCAGCAGGAACACGCCGAACAGCACCATCACTTCCATGACGCCTCCTCGCGGTCGCTATCAACGTGTGGGCGCCACGCCGCCAGCAGGCCTTCGCAGAAGCCGAGGAAACTGTAGAACAGCACCAGGGCGAACAGCACCACGGTGGAAAAGAAGATATAGAGCATGGGCACCCTCAGAGTGGGCGAGGTCTGCCAGGCGCCGTTCTGGGCGAACTGCCACGCCGCTGGCAGCACCATCAGGGCGAAGCCGCCGATCAGCAGGCAGATCAGCGCCTGATAGACGGCGCGTGCACGCAGCCCCAGCAGGTGATGGAACAGCTCGACGTTGACATGCCGATGGCGGCGTATCGCCACCCCGGCCGCCAGCGCCACCATGTAGATGAACAGGTAGCGCGACAGCTCCTCGGTCCAGGACAGGGCGAACGGCAGAAACAGCCGGCCCGAAATCTGCAGCACCACGGTCACGGCGATGGCGATGAGTGCCAGATTGGCGAGCAGCATGAACAGACGATCCACCCAGCCGATGACACGACCCAGAAGCCCCTGAAAACCGGGCACGGCGGACAGCGCCTCGAGACTGGCCACGACCTCCTGACCGTCACGCGCTACTTCGTCCTCGCTGCGCTGTGGGGAAACATCCATAGGCGCTCCTCGCTGGGGGTTCGCCAAATCGGGTGGAATGGGCGGGCATGGCCCGCCCGGTCGGTTCACAGGTTCTGGATGGCGTCGAACAGCTCACGCTGCTCGTCATTGAGGGCCGCTTCCACCGCCGGTCGCGCCTTCTCGGCGAAGGCCTCGGTGTCGACCTCGACGAACTCCATGCCGCGCTCCTGCAGGGCCTGCTCCAGGCGCTGCTGGTCCTCCTCGAACAGCTCGGCCTGATAGACCTGCATCTCCTGGGCTGCCTCACGCACGATCTGCTGCAGCTCCTCCGGTATGCTCTCGAGCCGGTTGCGGCCGATCACCACGTAGATCCAACTGCGCACGTGGCCGGTCAGGTTCACGTAGTCCTGCACTTCGTTGAAGCTGGCGCTCTCGATCAGGCTGAGCGGGTTCTCCTGGGCCTGAATGGTGTTCTGCTGCAGAGCGGTGAACACCTCGCTGAAGGCCATCGGCGTGGGGCGCGCACCCAACGCCTCCCAGGTGCTGACGAACAGCGGCACGTTGGGTACCCGCAGGCGAATGCCGTCGAGGTCGTCGGGATGGCGGATCGGTCGGTTGGAGGTCAGCTCCCGCGGACCGCGCTCGAACCAGGCCAGCGGCACCAGGTTGGCGCGCTCGGCGATCTGCGCCTCGATCTGCTCGCCGATCTCGCTCTCCACCGCCTGGCGCAGATGCTCGGCGTCGCGGAAGGCATAGGGCACCGCCATCATTGCCGCCTTGGGCGCCCAGTTCTGCAGGCTCTCGCCGGTGATGGTCATGTCGGCGGTGCCGAGCTGGATGCTGTTGATGAGATCCATCTCGTTGCCGAGCTGCTCGTTGGGATAGAGCAGCACCTCGATACGGCCGTCGGAATTCTCCTCGACCAGCTGCTTGAAGCGTTCGGCGGCCTGATGCCAGATGTTCTGCTCATTGGCCAGGTGGCCGAAGCGCAGCGTGACCTCGGCAGCCAGAAGGGATTGGCTGCCGATGAGAGCCGCCCCGAGGACGGCGCCGGTGACGAGTCGTTTGAACATGGCGTTAGCTCCTGTTGTTGCTGTTATGGGGCATCGCGAGATTGCGATGCCGCTGTCGCCTCGAGCTGGCTCAGGTGCCGGTGTCGGCACCAATGCCGATCAGCACCTTGCGAGCCCTTTCGGGATGGTGATCGAGCATGTGGATGGCGCCGGGCATGTCGTCGAAAGGCAGGCGATGGCTGACCAGCGCCAGCGGATCGAGACGCCCCGAGGCCATGCGCTCGAGCACCTCCGGAAACTTGCGGTTGTTGAGCCGCGAGCCGACCAGGGTCAGCTCCTTCTTGATCACCTCCAACTGCACCAGATCGCTGGGGGTAGGGTTGAAGCCAAGCAGGCCGATACGCCCCGCCGGCGAGGCGATGCGCAGCATCTGCGGCAGCAACGCCGGCACGCAGGCGGCATCGGCGATCAGCGGCATGCCCTCGCCGCCGGTCAGCTCGTGGGCGGCGGCCTCGACGTCCTCCTTGCCGTGCCAGGTGCGCGTGGCGCCGAGCTCCCGGGCCGTGGCCAGGCGCTCCTCGATCAGATCGATGACGGTGATGTCCTCGAGGCCCAGGGCGCGAGCCATCTGCAAGATGGTCAGACCGATCACCCCGGCGCCGTAGATCAGCAGGCGGTCGCCGCGCAGCGGCTGCATCCGCTCCAGCACGTTGGCGGCGATGGAATAGGGCTCCACCAGCGCGCCGGCTTCCAGCCCCAGGCCCTCGGGCAGCAGGTGGACGTTGGCCGCCGGCACGTTGACCCACTCCTCGAAGCCGCCGTCGCGGTGCACACCGATCACCTGCAGCGCACTGCACACGTTGGGGCGGCCGATGCGACACGGGTAGCAGCGCCCGCAGCTGACCACCGGGTCGATGCACACCCGGGCGCCGATCTCGATGCCCTCGACGCCCTCTCCCAGCGCCTCGACCGTGCCGGCGAACTCGTGCCCGGTGATGCGCGGGAAGCGCACGAAGGCATTGTCGCCGTGGATGATGTGCATGTCGGACCCGCAGATCCCGGCGAAGGCCACCTTCACCAGCACCTCGCCGGCAGCGGCGCGGGGCGCCTCGGTCTCGACGACGGCATAGTCCAGCGGTGCGTTGACCTGAAAGGCTTTCATCGGTGCGCTCTCCTCACCAGTGCCACAGCGTGCCATCCTCCAGCCGGTTGACCGGCAGGCTGGCGCGCTTGTAGGGGTACTGCTTGGCCAGGGTCTCGTCTATGTCGACGCCGTGCCCCGGCGCCTCGCCGACCAGGAAGTGACCGTCCTCGAAGCGGTAGTCGTGGGGGAACACGGCGTCGGTTTCCGGGGTGTGGGGCATGTGCTCCTGGATGCCGAAGTTGGGCACCCAGGTATCGAAGTGCACTGCCGCGCCCAGGCACACCGGCGACAGGTCCGTCGGCCCGTGGAAGCCGGTGCGCACGTGATAGAGCGCAGCCAGGTCGGCGATGCGCCGCACGTGAGTGATGCCGCCGCCGTGGGAGAGCGGCGTGCGCACGTAGTCGATCCACTGGTTCTCGAGCAGCTCGCGGTAGTCGTGGATCGAGTTGAACACCTCCCCTACCGCCAGCGGCGTGGTGGTGTGCTGGCGAATCAGGCGGAAGCTCTCCTGGTTCTCGGCCGGAACGCAGTCCTCGAGCCAGAACAGGTGGTAGGGCTCCACCGCCTTGCCCAGCCGCGCCGCCTCGATGGGGGTGAGCCGGTGGTGCACGTCGTGCAGCACGTGCAGCTCCTCGCCGAAGCGCTCGCGCACCGCGGCGAACAGCTTGGGCACGTGGTTGAGGTACTTCTCGGTGCTCCACACGTGTTCGGCGGGCAGCTCGGAGTCCGCCGGCTCGTAGCGCTCGCCCTCGCGCTTGGCGACACCGTAGATGGTCGGAATACCGGGCACGCCGGCCTGCACGCGCACGGCGCGATAGCCGAGCTTAACGTGCTTTTCCACCTCGGCCAGGCAACCTTCGATGTCCTTGCCGGTGCAGTGGGCATAGGTCATCACCCGCTCGCGGCTCTTGCCGCCGAGCAACTGGTACAGCGGCATGCCCGCTGCCTTGGCCTTGATGTCCCACAGCGCCAGGTCCACCGCCGACACCGCCGCCATGGTCACCGGCCCCCGGCGCCAGTAGGCGCCGCGGTAGAGGTAGTGCCAGATGTCCTCGATGCGGCTGGCGTCGCGCCCGATCAGGGCGGGAATCACGTGCTCCTCGAGGTAGGCCACCACCGCCATCTCGCGGCCATTCAGGGTGGCGTCGCCGATGCCGTAGGTGCCCGACTCGGTGACGATCTTGAGGGTGACGAAGTTGCGCCCCGGCGAGGTGACGATCACATAGGCGTCGCTGATTTTCATGAGTGTTCCGTCGCAGTCATGGGGATAAGGACTTGGCATCAGGGGCTCGGCTCATCGCTCGAAGAGATAGCGCTGCACGTTGTCGTAGCACACCGCTCGCACCAGCTCGCCGATACGATCGAGGTCCCCCGGCAGTTCGCCACGCTGGATCTGCGCGCCGAGCATCTGGCAGAAGATGCGGCGGAAGTAGTCGTGGCGGGAGAACGACAAGAGGCTGCGCGAATCGGTGAGCATGCCGACGAAATGGCGCAGCAGGCCGAAGTTCATCTGGGTGACGAGCTGGCGCTCGATACCGTCGCGCTGGTCGTTGAACCACCAGGCGGCGCCGAACTGCAGCTTGCCGGGGATGCCGTCGCTGGCGAACGAGCCGACCAGGCTCGCCAGCATCTCGTTGTCGCGCGGGTTGAGGTTGTAGACCACGGTGCGCGGCAGCGCCCGCTCGCGGTCCAGCGCATCGAGAATCGCCGCCAGCGGCTCGGCGTAGGTCACGTCCCCTATCGCATCGAAACCACTGTTGGCACCGATCTCGGCCAGGCCACGCTGGCTCAGGCTGCGCAGCGCGCCCAGGTGCAGCTGCATCACCCAGCCGCGGCGGGCGTACTCGCGCCCCAGCCACAGCAGCACCGCGGTGGTGAAGGAAGCGCTCTCGTCGCTGCCGAGCGCTCTGCCCTGGCGGCGGCGCTCGATCAGCCGGTCGAGCTCGGCCGTGCTCGGCGGCGCGACGAACGCCGGCTTCTCCAGGCTGTGGTCGGAGAGACAGCAGCCGTGGGCGGCGAAGTGCTCGAGGCGCTGGTAGAGAGCCGCCAGCAGGTCGTCGTAGCCGCGAATAGTCACCCCGCTGGCGCGCTCCAGCTCGCCGAGATAGTCGACGAAACCGGCCTGCTCGATCTTGAGCACGGTGTCGGCGCGGAAGGTCGGCAGCATGGCAGGCGACGCCCCGCTTTCGACATGGCGCCGGTGCAGCGCGAGATCGTCCACCGGATCGTCGGTGGTGCAGACGGTGCGCACGGCGAAGCGCTCGAGAATTCCCTGTGCGCTCAGCTGCGGCGTGGCCAGGCGCTCGCGTGCGGTCGCCCAGATCTCCTCGGCGGTGGCCGGCGAGAGCAGCATGTTCTCGATGCCCAGCGGATGGCGCAGCTCCAGGTGGGTCCAGTGGTAGAGCGGGTTGCCGAGGCAGTGCGGCACCGTTTCGGCCCAGGCCTGGAAGCGCTCGCGGTCGCTCGCCTCGCCGGTAATGCGCCGCTCCTCGATGCCGGCGATGCGCATCGCCCGCCACTTGTAATGGTCGCCCTTGAGCCACAGCTCGGTGAGATTGTCGAAGCGCATGTCGCCGGCGATCTCTTGCGGGCTCAGGTGCGAGTGGTAGTCGCAGATCGGCATGGCGGCGGCATGCTCGTGGTAGAGCCGACGCGCCGGCTCGTTCTCGAGCAGGAAGTCCGGCCCCATGAAGGTGATCTTGTCGGTGAAGGCCATTGAACCCTCCATAGTTATCGCTGGTTCATGCTCAGCCCATCAGCCAGTTGGGCAGGAACAGCACGATGTCGGGGAAGAAGATGATGCCGAGTACCACCGCGAACACCGCCAGGGCGAAGGGCAGCAGCTCGCGGCTGTAGTCGAAGAAGGAGCAGCGCAGGATGCCGCACACGGTGTACATCGAGATGCCCACCGGTGGCGTCATGCCGCCGAAGGTCACCAGGGTCATCATCAGCAGGCCGAAGTGCACCGGATCGATGCCGGCGGCCTTGATCACCGGCACCAGGATCGGCGTCAGCAGCATCACCACCACGGTGGCCTCGAGCAGCATGCCGAGCAGCACCAGCAGCACGGCGAGCGTGAGCAGCAGCGTAGTGGGACTGGAGAAGACACCCAGGGTCAGCTCGGCGATGGTCTGCGGCACCCGCTCGAAGGAGACCACGTAGCCGATGATTCCCGAGAACATGATGATCAGCATGATCATGCCGATGTCGCGCACGCTGGCGTGCATCGCCGCGAGGATCTCGCGCAGGCCCATCTCGCGGTGGATCACGCAGCCCACCAGCAGCGCATAGGCCACGGCGAAGGCGCCCGCCTCGGTGGGGGTGAACAGGCCATAGCGGATGCCCACCAGCAGCCACACCGGGAACAGCAGCGCCCAGATGCTGCTGCGCGCGGCGGCGAGCACCTCGCGACCCGACGGCAGCGTTTCGCGCACCGGCGCATAGCCGCGGCGCTTGGCGACGAAGAAGGTCGTCACCATCAGTGCCACCATCAACAGGAAGCCGGGCACCACGCCGGCGATGAACAGCCTGCCGATGGAGACCTCGCCGAGATAGCCGTAGAGGATCAACCCGATGCTCGGCGGAATGGTGGCGGTGATCAGCCCACCGATGGCCAGCACCGCACCGGAGAAGCCAGGGGTGTAGCCCTGCTGGATCATGCCCTTCCCCAGCACCCGCGACTGCATGGCGGCATCGGCCACCGCCGAGCCCGACACTCCGCCCATCAGCGTGCTGAGCACGATGCTGGCCTGGGCCAGGCCGCCGCTCATCCAGCCGGCCAGCAGCGTGGAGAGCCGGATCAGGCGCGGGGTGATGCCGCTGGCGTTCATCAGATGGCCGATGAAGATGAACAGCGGCACCGCCAGCAGCGGGAACGACTGGGTCGCCGAGACGATGCGCTGCACGCCGATGTTGGTCGGCAGGAAGGTCTCGGGCAGGAAGAAATAGGTGAACCCGGCAATGCCGATGGCGAATGCCACGGGCATGCCGATGGCCATCAGCACCAACCCCAAGCCCAGCAGCAGCGCGGCGGTCATGAGTGTTTCTCCACGATCTCGGTGTCCGGCGCCAGGCTCATCACGATGCCCTTGGCCGCCACGCGGCGCAGCAGGGAGACGATCATCAGGCTGGCCCCCACCGGCAGCGCCAGGGTGATGTAGCCGTAGCTCAGTCCGGCCACACCCATCGGGCGCTGCCAGTTGGAAAACGCCAGGGGGAAGCCGTAGCGCACCAGCAGGGCGAGAAAGCCCAGCATCAGCACCAGGCACAGCCCGGTGACCAGGCGCTGCAAGGGCAGCGGCAGGCGGATCGCCAGGGCGTCGATGCGCACCTGGCCGCCGTGGCGCAGGGTGATGTCGGCGCCCAGCACGGCGGTCCAGATGAACAGCAGTTGGGCCAGCTCGGCGCCGCCGGCGAAGGGCTGGCCGATGGCCCGCGCCGTGGAGCTCGCCAGCAGCGTCAGGGACGTCGCGCCCAGCAGCACAACGGCGAGCCAGGCCTCGAGTCGGTCGTACCAGTACCACATGTCGAAGATCCTCGGTGCCGGAGCGCCTCCGGCCGGTGCCATGGAATGCGTGCGAGTCGACCGGCCCCTGCCGCCGAGGCGACAAGGGCCTTCAGGCTCACTCTCCCGCGGTCAACTGGTCGCGATACTGGCCGTAACCGAGTTCGTCGTAGACGCCGCCGACGCGCTCGCGGAACAGCTCGACGTCCACCTCGGTGAAGGTCACCCCCTCCGCCTCCATGCGCTCGCGCACGGCGTCCTGGGCTGCGGCGGTGGCCTGGCTGGCCTCCTCGCCCGCGCGCTGCAGTTCCTCGTCGAGAATGGTGCGCAACTCCTCCGGCAGCGACTGATACCACTGCTCGGAGGTGGCGATGCCGGTCATCAGGTGGATATGGCCGGTCAGCGCAATGTGGGTGATCACCTCATGCAGATTCTGGCCCTCGGCAGCGGTGAGCTGCGCCTCGGCGCCGTCGATTGCCCCCAGTTGCAGCGCGGAGTAGACCTCCGACCAGGGCAGCGGCGTGGGCGTGGCGCCCATCGACTCGATGGTACGCAGCCACACCGGCGAGTTGATGGTGCGCACACGCACACCACGCAGGTCATCGGGCGTTTCCACGAGCTTCTTGGTCAGCATGTGACGCGAGCCCTGGAACCAGTTGTAGTTGAGCAGGCGCAGGCCGCTGTTGTCGGCCAGCCCTTCGACCCACTCCTGGTAGAGCTCGGACGAGGTAATCCGGTCGTAGTCGGCATGGTCTTCGACCAGGTAGGGCGCGCTGAGAATGCCCAACTCCGGCTGGTACTCGGAGAGTCGGCCGGCATCGATCAGAATGGCGATGTTGGCGCCGCTGCGGATCTGCTCGACCACGTCCTCATCGGAACCGAGCTGGCTGTTGGGGAAGACGCGCACGGTCAGCTCGCCTTCCGAGCGCTCTGCAATCGCCTCACTGGCACTCTCCATGGCCTGCACGATGGGGTCCTGGGAACTGAGTGCGGAAGAGAGATTGAGCTGGTAGGCCGCCTGGGCGGCATTGCCGGCCAGCAGCAGTGCCAGCGCGGGAACGAGGATCTGGACTTTCATGACGGGCTCCTGAGTCTTGTTATTACTGTGGATTGGCCACTGCAACGGCCGAGTTCGAACGCCGCAGCGCCGGCCATGATGGCGCTGCGGCGTCCCATGCCTGGTTCAGGCTTCGGCCAGGGTGGCCGAGACGGTGCTCGCCTCGAACATCGTCGGGAAACGCCGCTCCAGCTCCGGCAGGGAGAGCAGGATTTCGCGCTGGTGTATGGCCATGGCCTGGGCGGCCTGCTCCGGTTGGCGTGCGGCAATGGCCGTTACCACGGCCTGGTGCTGATCGGTGAGCTTGGCGATGGGCGTCGAGTCCGGGATGCTCAGGTAACGCACCCGGTCCAACTGCGCCTTGACGTCCTCGATCACTCGCCACGCCATGGTGTTGCCTACCTCCAGCGCCATGGTGCGGTGAAAGGCTTCATCGAGCAGGTAGAAGCGGTCGTGGTCGGCGGGTTCGATGCAGCCACGCTGGCGCTCGATCAGCTCGTTCAGCTCCCTCAGCACCGGGGGCGCCAGCCCCTTCTCGGCCGCCGCCCGGGCGATTGCCACTTCCACCGCCTCACGAAGAAAGCGCGCTTCCAGCACGGCCTGGCGCGAGATTCGCACCACATAGGTGCCTCGCTGCGGACGCACTTCCACCAGCCCCGCCTCGGAGAGCCGGATGAAGGCTTCCCGCACCGGCTGACGACTGACGGAAAAGGCATCGGCTAGCTCCTTCTCGGAGAGCGCCTGGCCGGGCTCCAGCACCATACGAATGATCGACTGGCGCAGTACCTGATAGAGCCGCTGGCGGACCGAGTCGCTCTCGCGGGTCTCCTGCCATAGCGTTTGTAGGGTCTTGTTCATGTATTTATCCCGAGTCGCATGCGAAGAGGCGCTGCCGCCACCTGACACAACTAGTATGGTAGTTAGTCTAGAAAACAGAAAGGCTCGCCCGACTAGACTTTGGTCGAGTCCGGAAATTCGACGTTCGATGAGAAAACGAGGAAGCGTTACACGAGGACAGGGGCGGCCTTGCGGCCGCCCCTGTTAGTCGACCCGTTACACCCCTTGCACTGCGCGAGCCGCCTCGCGCCGCCGCTTGAGCTCGTAGATGGCAGCAAACAGTACCGTCACCAGAATCAGGATCAAGCCCAGGGCGTTGACCGCCGGCGTCAAACCGGTGCGCACCTTGGAAGCGATGTAGACCGTCAGGGTGGTGTCGTAGCCCACCACGAACAGCGTGGTGTTGTAGTTCTCGAAGGATTGCAGGAAGGCGATCACCGCCGCCGAGTAGAGCGCCGGCTTGAGGTACGGCAGCAGGATGCGCCGGAACATCTGCCACTGGCTGGCGCCGAGGTCCAGCGCCGCGCGCTCCATGGTGCGGTCGAAGCGCTGCAGGCGGGCGGTGACCATCAGCATCACGTAGGCGGCAATGAAGGTGGCCTGACCCAGCACGGTGAGGAAGATGCCGCCGCTGACGCCGAACTGACGCCAGAAGATCAGCGTGGAGATGCCGATGATCACACCGGGCGTGAGTAGCGGCGAGAGGATCAGGGCGTACAGGAACGGCTTGGCACGACTGGTCACGGTATTGAGGAACAGCGCCGTGGCGATACCGATGGGCACCGCCACGACCAGCACCCCGGCGGCCACGATCAGGCTGTTGCGCAGCGCCTGCCACATGCCGCGGTCGGCGGCCAGCTCGCCGAACCAGCGCAGCGTGGTGCCGTCCCACGGCGTCACCGTGGGGAAGCGGCTGTCGTTGAAAGTGGCTGCCGCCATGATGATCAGTGGCAGGAACAGGTAGATGAAGAAGATCACCACGTAGAAGCGCAGGCCGAAGGCGAGGAAGCGTTGCGAACTCATTTGCCGATATCCCCCAGACCCACTTTGAAGACCTTCATGATCAACGACATGAAGCCGATACACAGCACCAGCAGCAGGAAGGCATAGGCCGCGCCCTGGTTCCAGTTGCCGCCCTCGAAGAACCAGTTGTAGATGATCTGGGTGAACCAGCGGCTGCCCGGCGAGCCGAGCAGCGCCGGCACCGCGTAGCTGCCCGCCGCCAGCATGAAGGTCATGATGCAACCGGTGGCGATGCCCGGCTTGGCGTGGGGAATGACGATGCGGCGGTGAGTACGCACGGTGCCGGCACCGAGGTCGCGGGCGGCACGCACCTGGTTGTCGTCGAGGCTCTCGATGGCGTTGTAGACCGGGAACACCATGAACAGGATATAGGCGTAGACCATGCCCACCATCACCCCGCCGTTGCCGCTGAGGAAGCGGATGGGCCGATCGATCAGTCCCAGCATCATCAGCACCTCGTTGAGCGGGCCACGAAACGCCAGGATGATGAACCACGAGTAGGTACGCAGGATCTCGTTGATCCAGAACGGAATGATCAGCAGCAGGATGCACAGCGCCGCCTGCCGCGGGGTCGCCACCTTGGCCAGGTACCAGGCCAGCGGATAGCTCACCGCCAGCGTCAGCAGCGTGACCAGCACACTCGACCAGATGGTCTTGAAGAAGATGGTGCGGTGGATGTCGTTGTTGAACAGGGTGGCGTAGTTGGCCAGGGTGAGCCGGTCGTCGGGCCCACCGATCTGCGCCGGCAGCAGGTTGGGCCGCAGCGAGTACTCGATCATCTGCAGCTGCGGCAGGGTCACCATCACGATCAGCCAGATGCCCAGCAGAGTGACGATGGCCATCGCCAACGGCCCGCCGAAGCGGGCCCGCAGTTGCCTAAACATGGGCACCCCCCGCAGCCGCCGGGCGCCCTTCCACCACCTCGCCGGTCTCCTCGTCCACCACCGGGCTGCCGTCGTCGGGCAGCACCACGGCATCGGCCGGGTCGAAGCCGAAGACGAGCCGCTGGCCCACCGAGAGGGTATTGGCCTGGCTGCGCGACAGCTCATGACCGAGCTGCACGCGCAGCTTCTCGCCCGAGGCGACCAGGCGCGTCTCGAGCATCACCCAGGCGCCCTCGAAGTGCACCGCCTCGATCTCGCCCTCGAGCTTCGGCCCAGAGGTCTGGGGCTCGACCGGACGCAGATGCTCGGGGCGCACGAACAGCACCGCCGCCTCGCCGTTACTCAGGCGCGCGCTACCGCTCGCCCGTCCCGCCAGCTCGCCCAGGGCACCGCCATCGAGGCGCACCCGCTCGCCTTCGCAATCGATCACCCGCGCCTGGAGGCGGTTGTTCTCGCCGACGAAGGCAGCCACGAAGCCGGTGGCTGGCTGGCGATAGAGCGTCATGGGGTCGGCGACCTGCTGAATGCGCCCGGCCGACATCACTGCCACCCGGTCGGACATGTTCAGTGCCTCGCCCTGATCGTGGGTGATGTAGATGAAGGTGATGCCGGTCTTGCGCTGGATCGCCTTGAGTTCGGTGCGCATGTGCTGGCGCAGCTTGAGGTCGAGCGCCGAGAGCGGTTCGTCGAGCAGCAGCACCCGTGGCTCCACCGCCAGGGCACGAGCGATGGCCACGCGCTGCTTCTGCCCGCCGGAAAGCTCGGTCACCATCTTCGGGCCGCTGCCTTCCAGCGCCACCAGCGCCAGCAGACGCTCGGACACCTCACGCCGCTTGCGCTTGTCGACCCCGCGCACCTCGAGGCCGAACTCGATGTTCTCGAACACGGTCATCAGGGGGAAGAGCGCCAGGTTCTGGAAGATCATCGCCGTGGGCCGGCGATTCACCGGCACCCCGGCCATGGGCTCGTCGCCGATGTAGACCTGCCCTTCGCTGGGTACGAGAAACCCGCTGACGATGTTGAGCAGGGTGGTCTTGCCGCAGCCCGAGGGGCCGAGAAAGCTGAAAAATTCGCCTGAACCTATCGCAAGCGAGGTCTTCTCGATGGCGGTGAAATCGCCGAAGCGCATCACCACCTCGTCCAGTCTGACGCTACCGTCCATTCAAACTTGCCTTCTTATACTGAATGCTGAGGTGACAGCCTGCTGACTCCCACCCCGGCGTGACGGCGCCCCGCACATTCGCTGACCACAAAGGCGTGACCTGTCCCTTCTTTTGCGGCCAGCGCCTTTGCGATGTCAGCTCATTGCACGAGGCGCCTCTCCTCATGCAGCCGGATCAAGCGCTCAGATAGCGATCCTGGTATTCGTTGCGCAGCGCCACGTACCACGGCTCCTGGATCGGCCACCACCACAGGTTGGCCAGGTCCTCATCGGTATAGGAGTCGGTGAAGAACTGGCGCGTTTCCTCGGGCAGCAGCTCGGTGGCGCCCTTGGAGGTGGAGTTGTAGCCGGTGGCCTTGACGAACATGGCCCCCGCCTCCGGCGTGTAGTACCAGTTGATCAGTTCGTAGACGGCGTCCGGATTCTGGGCGTTCTTGGGGATCACGAAGCCCTCCATCCACGCCAGTGCACCTTCCTTGGGCGCCCCGTAGGCGATGTCCTCGCCCTCCTGCTGCAGGCGGAAGGCGGTGGAGTCCCAGGTCTGGCCGATGACGGCGCCATTGGTACGGAAGGCCGCCTGGGCTTCGTTCTCGGTGTTCCAGAACTGCACCAGCATCTGCTTGTGCTTGACCGCCTCCTCGAGGATGACATCGAAGTTGGCGCGCATGGCCTCCTCGCTCCGGTAGGAGTCGAGCAGCGGATAAGGCAGCCGGCCCTCACGCTCCAGCCACAGGCCGATGCCCACCAGCGCTGAGTGGCCACGCACCGTCACCCCCTGGCCGTGCTCGGGGTTCCACAGGTCGGCATAGCTGAGGTTGGCGCGGTCGATGTCAGCGTAGCGACGATGCCAGGTGATCGCCTCGGTACCCCAGTCGCTGGGCGCGAAGTAACGCTTGCCGTCGACCACGCCGCCGACTCTGGACCCCTCGATGGCGCTGTCGAGCGCCCCGGACCAGTTGATGCGCGACTCGTCCAGCGGCTGCACCAGGTCGTAGTCCAGGTAGCCCGGTACCCGGTCCACGGTGGGCATGATCACGTCGAAGCCGGTGCCGTCGGTGGCCCGCAGCGAGTTCATCAGCTCGTCGTTGGTACCGTACGGAGTGAAGGTGGCGCGAATGCCGGTCTTCTCGGTGAAATCGGCCAGCATCTCATCGGTGAAGTAGCCCGCCCAGGCATAGATGCGCAGGGTCTGCTCCTGAGCCAACACCTTGTTGATGTAGAACGAAGGGACGGTGGCAACCGCGCCGGCAGCCAGGGTGCCTTTGAGGAAACGGCGGCGAGTGAACGACATGACGAGCTCTCCATGAGGAACTTGCACAGGTGACAAAGGCGGGGTTCTGCCCCCGCCCCTTATCGCGTGACTTCATGACGAGAGGATGAACATTGAATGACCGTTCAATCCCATGTAACGAAGAGTAGCAGCCTGTGCAGAAAAGAGCGTATGCCGTTTCAACGTTATTCAGCTTGCTTGTATCGCCACCTTCAAGACGCCATCGCGCTGATGCGAGAACAGGTCGTAGGCCTCGACGATGTCCGCCAACGCATAGCGGTGCGTGACCATCGGGCCGAGGTCGATGCGCCCGGTTTCGATCACCTGCATCAGCCGCCGCATACGCTCCTTGCCGCCGGGGCAGAGCGAGGTGACGATCTTGTGATCTCCCAGGCCGGCGCAGAAGGCGCCCAGCGGCAGAGTGAGATCGCTCGAATAAACGCCCAGGCTCGACAGGGTGCCGCCCGGCTTGACCACCCGTAGCGCGGCTTCGAAGGTGGATTGCAGCCCCAGCGCCTCGATGGAAGCATCCACGCCGCGCCCGCCGGTGATGCGCAGGATCTCCTCGACCACGTCGACCTTGCGGAAGTCCAGGGTCACGTCCGCGCCCATCTGCCGCGCCATGGCCAGGCGCTCGTCGACCCCATCCACGGCGATGATCAGCCCGGCGCCGCGAAGCCTCGCACCGGCCGTGGCGCACAGCCCGATGGGGCCTTGGGCGAACACCGCCACGCTGTCGCCGATCTTGATGCCCGCAGACTCGGCACCGGCAAAGCCGGTCGACATGATGTCGGGACACATCAGCACCTGCTCGTCGGTCAGTCCATCGGGCACCGGGGCGAGGTTGGCCTGGGCGTCCGGCACCAGCAGATACTCCGCCTGGGCGCCGTCGATGGTATTGCCGAAGCGCCAGCCGCCCATCGGCTTGTAGCCGTGGGCATGGTGGCCGCCGTCCTGGGCGGAGCAGCCGTCCTGGCAGGCGTAGGAAGTGAAGCTGGGACAGATGGCGCCGGCGATGACCCGCTGCCCCTCCTGATACCCCCTCACGTTGGCCCCCAGCTTCTCGATCACGCCGACCGGCTCATGCCCGATGGTGAGCCCGCGCGCGACCGGGTACTCGCCCTTGAGGATGTGCACGTCGGTACCGCAGATCGTGGTGGTGGTGACGCGAATCAGGGCGTCATTGGGCCCGATGTCGGGTATCGGCTTGTCGTCGATCTCGATGCGGCCGGGTTCGACGAAGATGGCAGCTTTCATCATGGCAGGCATGGCGTGGTTTCCTGATGTCGTCTGGTCGTTGACGAAGAGAGATTCCCCTAGGAGAACTATCGGTCACGGGCGGCCTACACCCCTTGACGCAGATCAAGGTAGCCAAGATCGCTGATAAGGGATCGTCACCACCGGTAAACCGTGGGTCGATTGCAGCGCCACTCGAACGACAGGAAAGTGCCAGACTGAGAATTGACCCAGGCGAACCGAGGAGAGATCCCATGACGACTCATGCCAGCCTATCCGCCGAGGCTGCGGTACTGGAACAGTTGGAAAGCTGGGCGGCCGCAGTGCGTGCCCAGGATGTCGACGCCATCGTCGCTCACTATGCCCCGGACATCGTCGCCTTCGATGCGGTGATGAAGCTGCAATTCAAAGGAGTGGCGGCCTACCGCGACCACTGGCAAACGTGCGTGGAGATGTTCCCGGGGCCGATGGTTCTCGAATTGCACGAGGTGACGATCCATGCCGATCACCAGGTGGCCTTCTGCCATGCCCTGCAACGCTGCGGCGGCACCGACGCCAAGGGCCAGTTCCAGGCGGGATGGCTACGCTTGACCAGCGGCTACCGGCGCATCGAGGGCGAGTGGAAGGTGGTGCACGAACACTTTTCCGCCCCTTTCGACATGGAAAGCGACAAGGCATTGCTGCACCTCGCCCCCTGAGGCCGGCCCCAAGAGGGTGATTCGCTCTACATCACCGGCATGCCGGTCACCCATACGTGCAGGTGGAAGGCAAACAGGTAGTAGGCAATCACCCCGCCGACCACGGTGATGGCAGTGCCGACGGGGCGCGGCGTCACCGCAGGCGCCGGCTGACGGCGCCTGGCGGCACGGAAGTCGAGTACCGCCCACAGCAGAAAGGCGCCGAAGAAGATGATGTCGCCGAGGCGGCCGTTGGCCAGCAGGTGAGACAAGGCCCACACCTTCACCGCCAGCACCATGGGGTGCCCCAGCTTGGCCTTGATGTGGTTGTTGGGCACGTAGGCCGCCACCAGCAGAATGAAGGCGGGGATCATCAGCAGCGCCACGGCATGCCGCAGGCCCACCGGCGGAAACCACACCCAGATGGGGTCGAGCCGCATGCGCCCGAACCCCCAGATCGCCAGCGCCAGACCGACGATGGAGACGACCGAGAACAGCGCCTTCCAGCGCATCTCCCCCAGGCGGCGAATCTGCTCGCTGCGCCAGTCCTCGGCAAAGATACGAACGGAGTGGGCACCGAGAAAAATCACGAGGCCAAGGATCATCACGAGCATGGTTAGCTTCCTGTGCAAAGCGTATTGGGGCGGCGAGCCTCACGGCTACCGACAATGAAACATGATGCAGCTTAACCATACTGATGGGTTACACCAACTTTCCCAGCCAGAGAAGTCTGCCGTGAACGCCGCCACCCGCTTGCACCGCGGCCGGGCTGACCTACCTTGAGAGAAGCCATCAAGCGCAAGGATGCCCATGACGACCCCGTCTTTCCACTCGCCCAAGGAGAGGGGCGCTCGCCGCTCGCTGTGGTCTGCCGCACTGGTCGGAGCCGGCGTCATGGCCGGCATCGACGAAATCGTCTTCCACCAGTTGCTGCAGTAGCACCACTTCTTCGACCACGCCACGCCGACCGTCGGCATCGTCTCCGATGGCCTGCTGCATGCAGCGGAGCTGCTCGCCATCGTGATCGGGGCCTCTCTGCTGATCGACCTGGCACAGCGGCGCAGGCTGGCGACGCATTGGGCCTGGGCCGGCTTTTTCCTCGGCATGGGTGGCTTTCAGCTCTTCGACGGCATCGTCAGCCACAAGCTGCTGCGCATCCACCAGATTCGCTACGGGGTCGATCTGTTCTACTACGACCTGATCTGGAACCTCTCCGCCCTGGCGTTGCTGCTGGTAGGCATATGGCTCTATCGACGAGCCAGACGGCTGGAGCGCTGAGCCATGCATGCGCATACCGACGAGATCACGCTGCTGGCATGGCTACCGCTCGCTCTGGTCGGGTTGATCACCCTGGCCTACCTGCTGGCCGCCAGGCGACAGCGCCGGCGAGGCAACGGCTGGAACCGCTGGCGCAGCGCCTTCTTCCTGCTGGGCAGCGCCCTGCTCGCCCAGGCGGTGGCGCCGCCCGTGATGGCCTGGGCGCACCATGATCTGAACGGCCACATGGCGCTGCATCTGGTGATAGGCATGCTGGCCCCGCTGGCCTGGGTGCTGGCGGCTCCCGTGACGCTGCTGCTGCGCTCACTGCCTCAGGCGGCTTCGCGCCGTGTCGCCGGGTGCCTCAGGAGCGGGCCGGTGCGAGTCGTATCGCACCCGCTGAGCGCCCTGCTGCTCAACATTGGCGGCATGTACCTGCTCTACCTCACGCCGCTGTATGCCCTCTCGCTGCACAACGCCTTCCTGCATTACTGGGTACACCTGCACTTCCTGGTGGCGGGCTACCTGTTCTGCTGGGCCATCCTAGCGGGACCCGACGCCTCGCCTCACCGGCTGAGCCTGCGCTTTCGTCTGGGGGTGCTGTTCCTCTCCATGGCCGCCCACGCACTGCTCGGCAAGCTGATGTACGGCTATCACTGGCCACGCGGCACCGACCACAGCGTGGCGGAGATCCAGGCCGCCGCGCAGATGATGTACTACGGCGGTGACCTGGCCGAGGTACTGCTGGCCGTGGCCCTGCTGATCATGTGGCTGCGTACCCCGGTCGAGCGGCGCGAGGCCTGCTGCCTGCTCCGCTGCGATGATCGAAGACGCTGCGATGACTGGAGACTCCTCGAAAGCTCAGCGCTGCTCTTGTACTGTCTCCAGCGGCCTGAAGGCTGGCCCTTCGATCACCTCGCCGTCGGTATCGAAGCGGCTGCCGTGACAGGGGCAATCCCAGGTGGCCTCGGCGGCATTCCAGTGCACGATGCATTTCATGTGCGGGCAGATCGCCGAGAGCACCTTGAGTTCACCGGTCGTACTGCGGTGGATGGCGAGTTTCTCTCCGTCGACGGTCGCCACCCGCCCCTCTCCCGCCTTGACCTCGCTGAAATCCGCCAGCTTCTCGGTACCCAGGTAGTCCTTGAGCATGTGCTTGGTGACGGTGACGTTCTCCTTGGCGTACTGCAGCGCCGATTTGCCCGGCGTGATGCGACGCGCGCCGAAGCGGGCCTGCCAGGGGTTGTCGTTGCCCTGGATCCGATCGGCAATGATCCTGCCGGCCAGCGTGCCCCAGATCAGGCCGTCGGCACCGAAGCCGGTGGCCATGTAGAGATTGTCGCTGCCGTGCATGCGCCCGATGTAGGGCAGTCCATCGGGCGAGCCGTACTGCTGGGCCGACCATTGATGAGTGAACGCCTCGATATCGAACCGGCTCTGGAGGTACTCGCGCAGCAACTGGTAGTGATCGCCCTGATGCTCGCCGGTCTTGTGCTTCTCGCCGATCACCAGCAGGTATTGCTCGTCACCATGGCGATAGCTACGCAGCGAGTGGAACGGGTCGAGCAGCCAGATGATGCCTTCGGGATAGTCACCGCTTCTCAGCTTGGCGCATACCGCATATTCGCGGGATACCAGCATGCCGGCCTGAACCAGGCTGATGCCTTTGGGGGTGTGGGTGGCCTGCACGATCTGCCTCGCGGTGACGTTGGCCGCTTCGGTCCTGACCAGGCCCTTGCCGGCATCGATCTCGCGAACCGGGCTGTGCTGATGAATCAACACGCCTTCGCCGATGAGGCGATTGGCCAGCCCCTGGAGATAATGCAGCGGATTGAACTGGGCCTGATTGGCGATGCGCAGCCCCCAGCTGTCGAACGGCAGCCCGGGGCCGCCGCTCATTTCAGCATCCAGCCCGGCACTGACCAGCGCATCGAGTTCGTCGTTCAGGTTGTGCTGGGTATGCTGACGATCCTCGGTCAGTAGCCGGTAGGCCGGCTGACGCTGGAATTGGCAGTCGATGGCGTAGCGCTCGACCAGCGCCTCGATGTGATCGAGGGCCTCCGCGCGGGCCCGTACCACGTCGGCCGAGACCTGATCACCCCACTTGCGCCGCAGCGCGGCCTGCCCGGAGGCCAGCGTGGCATACAGGTTGCCGGTGGAACCGCCGGTCACACCGGCTCCCACCCTGCCCGCTTCCAGCACCATGACGCGCTGGCCGGCTTCGACCAGCGCCTGCGCCGTCGTCAGCCCGGTGATACCGGCTCCGACGATGACGACATCCACCTCGACATCTCCGGCAAGCGGCGGGTGTTCGGCCACGTTGCGGCTTCCCAGCGTCCATATCGCATCCATAACGACTCCTTTCGTGGACAACTCGCACTCTGCCCTCAGTTATAGAAGCCCCGGCGTAATAGCGCTAAGGGTTCTACCTGCCCGAGGCGAAGACGTGCCTGGCCATCGGCCGGTTTGCACACCCTCACATATCGTCGCCGAATGGAAATAAAGCCTTGTCTGCGTACCTGCTACGTTAGAAAGGCCGTGAAGGAAGACGGCCACGGAAACGATCCAGAGGAGGAGCCTCATGATGATCAAGGATGCACAGGAACTGTTCATGCGCCTGCTTTCGGAAACCAACAGCGCCGAAAAGCAGATGACCCGCGCGCTACCGAAAATGGCCCGCGCCGCCGATGACGAGAAGCTGGTCGAAGCCTTTCAGCACCACCTCGAGGAGACCCAGGGCCAACTGGAGCGCCTCGAGCAGGCTGCCGACTCCATTCCCGATATCCGCATCAAGCGCCTCAAGAGCCATGCCATGGAGAGCTTGATCCAGGAAGGGGAAGAGCTGATCGACTCCACGGAGAAGGGCCCCGTGCGCGATGCCGGCCTGATCGCCGCGGCCCAGAAGGTGGAGCACTTCGAGATTGCCGCCTACGGCACCCTGTGCGAACTGGCCGAGCAACTGGGCCATACCAAAGCCAAGGAGATCCTGGCCGAGACGCTCAAGGAAGAGAAATCTACCGACGACAAGCTGAGCAAACTGGCCAAGCAGAACATCAACAGAAAGGCTGGCTGAGCACGCCGCTAGGCGAAAGGGAACCGGCCGGCGGAGATACCGGCCGGTTTTTTTATCTGGCGCCCCCGCTGGATGGCGTCACGCCCGCTCCAACTGTTTCACCGCATCCATCAATTCATCGAAGTCCGACACCACCAGATAGCTGAGCTCACCCTCGTCGCTGTCGCTGCCGATGGCATCGAAGAATTTCCGGGCGCACTCGACCTTTGCCCGCTCGATGTCACGCAGCGCCGTCAGCGATGGGCTGCCCTTGGTTTCGACCACGACATGGCGATGGGCACCGCTGCCTTCCCGCAAGCAGATCGCCCAGTCGGGGTTGTAGTCACCCATCGGGGTGGGGATGCGATAGCCGCGCGGAAGCTTGGCATAGACCGTCACGTCCGCGCTGGCCTCCAGCGCCTGGACGAATCTGCGCTCCACCTCGGAGTCGACGATGGCGTAGTCGTAGACGTGCTTGTTCAGCCGGGGCGTGGCACGGGAGAAGTCCTGCCCGCTCTGGGCAGCGGTGAAAATCCCCATGTCATGGCGTTCATCCACGGCGGCATAGGTGAGGTGGCGGACTGTGATCGCCGCCTTCTGCTCGTGAATCAGGCGCGCCGCCTCGGCGATGAAGTGCTCGGGATTGAGCCGATACTGCTCGAAGACGGCGGGAGCAATCCGCTGCAGAATGCCGGCCACGGTTCGGCGCGTGAGCCGAGCGCGCTCGGCCAGCCTGCCGAGCAGGTCGTAGCTGACCTGGGCGGGCGCGGCCTGCGCCCACTCCGTCACACTCTCCATCAGTGAGAAGCCTTCCCCCTGGCGCAGCGTCTCGTCGCTGAGGTCGTCCCGCTGAACGCCCCGCCGCACGCCGTACTGCAAGGAAGTGACCCGCAGCTGACGGTCGAGGGCCTCGGCGCACTGGCGGATCAGGGCGTCGGAGTCGAACTCGACGCGATAGACCGCCTGACGCCCGATGCGCCGCCACAGCGCCTGGAATTCCGCCGTGTCGAAGTTGGCATTGAGTGGATTGGCTTTCGGCTTGCGCCCATCCTCGACCCTGGGCAGCTGCGCCTCGACGAACTCGCAGGGGCGCCCCGTGAGGGTATCGGCGATCTCCCGCTGCAATCCGGTAACGAAATCCTGATAGCTCTCGCTGGCGACCACGGTGAGCACGTTGATCTCGTGCACCACCGCCGGCGCGTCGATCCGCTCGCCCTGCTGGTCGACGCAGAGGCGCAGGCCGCGGCCGACTTCCTGACGGCGGGAGATGCTGTTGTCGCTGTGCTTGAGCATGCACATGACGAAGACGTTGGGGTTGTCCCACCCCTCCCGCAGCGCCGAATGGGAGAAGATGAACCGCGTGGGCTCGGTCAGCGACAGCAGACGCTCCTTGTCCTTGAGGATCAGATCGTAGGCTTCCACGTCGTCGGATTCGACGCTGCGCGCCCCGACGGCGGGATTCTTCAGCCGGCGGGTTTTCCTGTCGATGGCGAAGTAGCCGCTGTGGGTGGCGGCGACCTCGACGCCTGCCAGGTAGTGGCGATAGGCAGTGTTGTCCAGGGCCAGCTCAGCGAGATACTCGTCCTTGAGCTGCGCGTACTCCTCTTCGAAGATGCGCGCGTACTCGCCCTTTTCGTCGGCCCGGGCGTAGTCGCGGTATTTCGCCACCTCGTCGATGAAGAACAGCGAGAGCACCTTGATACCCTGGGCGAAGAGCTGCTTCTCCTTGTCCAGGTGCGCCTTGATGGTCTCGCGAATCTGGATGCGGCGGATGTCGCTCTCGGCGACGTCTCCCCGCGCCTCACCGGCCTTCACCACCAGGCCGTTGGTGAACTCGACCGTGTCGCGATGACAGTCGATCTCGCTGATGGTGAAGCCGTCGCGATACTGTTCGAGCCCCCCAGAGGCCGCGAACAGATCGTCACCCAGCGCCAGCCGCCGCAGCTTGCGCACGATGGCGCCCGATTCCTGGAGCATCTCCAGCTCGATGCGCGCCACCGGGGCCGACCTGGTGACCTCGATGCCCTCGAGATAGAGATAGGCGTGGGTGCCCGCCAAGCCACGGGTCTGAATGCCACGCACGGCGATCTTCTTGACCAGTTTCTGCTGGTAGGCATCTAGCGCATCGAGGCGGAAAACCCGGTTGTGGCGGGTTCGGTGGGTAGCCGAATAGCGCAGAATCATCAACGGCTTGAACTGCGGCAGCGCCTCCAGGGTGGCCGCCCCTTCCATCTTCTGCGGCTCGTCGAGAATCAGGATCGGTCGGTTGGCGGCGATCACGTCGATGGGCTTGCGCGACTGGAAGTCGTCCAGCTCGTCGTAGATGCGGCGGTTGTCCTTGCCCCGCGCATTGAACGCCTGGATGTTCATGACCATGACGTTGATGCCGGCGTCCGACGAGAAACTCTCCAGTTCGTGCAGCAGCTTCGAGTTGTAGACGAAGCAGCGTGCCCTCTTGCCGTAGCTCTCGGCGAAATGTTCGGCGGTGATCTCCAGCGACTTGGCCACCCCTTCGCGAATGGCGATGGTGGGCACCATGACGATGAATTTGGACCAGCCATAGCGCTTGTTCAGCTCGAATATCGTCTTGATGTAGCAGTAGGTCTTGCCGGTGCCGGTTTCCATCTCGACATCGAGGTGCACCCCGGTGGCCGCCAGGGCATCGCGCCGGTAGGCCGGCTTGACGGGGACGATCTCGCCCTTGGCATCCAGGGTGGTGAAATCGGTGAGCGACGACGGCACGGGCAGGTTCTGGCGCCGCGCCACCGCTTGCACGTTCGCCAGAAGGCGCGCCTCGTCGATGGCGAAGTCGGCATTGGCGACGACCTCGTCGAAGGCCGGTGAGCAAGCCCCACGCCCCAGCTCGAAGCCGGGCAACCGCTCATCGACCCGGGGTTGACCGGCGAAGCAGTCGACCACGGCCTCGACGGCGCTGGTCTGATAGGGCTGAACTTTAAATCGGATCTTCATGTCGGCTCGCCAGGAGGTGCTCGGGTCGCTGTGAGAGAAGGAAGGCGTAGAAATCTTCCAGGCTTCCGGTCTCGCGGGAGTCGTCGTCGAACAGCACGTAATGTTCGATGGCCTTGCCCACCCGAACCGGCACGGGCTGGTAGCACTGGTTCGGGTCGGGCCGGATGAACACCAGCTTTTCGCTGGGGCGGGCGTAGTGCAGGCAGATCCAGACGTGCTGCTCCGGGTGGTGCTGGGCATAGCTCAGCTTGTCGGGCCTGACCCAGTAGTCCGCCCCTCTTCTCACCTCGGTGCCCGACACTTCCAGGGCGCAGTAGGTCTGCCCCGACTGCTTGCCGCGAATGCTCAGATCGGGCTTGCCCGGCTCCTTCGGGTGCTCGGGAATGAAGTCGTTGGAGTCGGCGCCGAAGCCTTCCACCAGTACCTCGAGGCCCGAGAAGCGGGCCTCGATGATCGCCTTCACCCGCGCGATGCGCACCTTCTCCTTCTTCCAGGCCGCTTCGCCGTAGGCGTGCTTCCAGTGAAACGCCTCCCGGCGCTTGATCTCGTCGCAGTCGATCCGCTGGCCCAGCTCGATGCCCAGCGCGGGAAAGGTGCGCTGCCTGACGCTGGTACAGTAGGCGCCGTCGACGAAGAGGCGGTATCGCCCGGCCTTGGCGTCGTAGCGGATCTCGGTCACGACGGGCATCAGAGCACTCTCAGCTCCGTGGCGGGAGAAAACTGCCGCAGCTGCTGCTCCACGTTGATACGCATGGCATCGGAATCGAAGGCGCTGTCGCGCAGTACCAGCCTGCGCGGCTTGTAGCCCGCCAGCTCCTCGATCAGGGCTTCCGTTATCTCCAGGTCGAAGCAGGCCAGCAGCGCATCGTCCGCCACGCGGTACAGCGTCTTGCCCTGCACCTGCGCTCTGGCGATGGGCAGCGTCAGGTCCAGCCCCCAGTCCACCAGCACCTGGAACAGCAGGTCCTCGGCGCTGCGGCCGGGTTTGACGCTGTCCACGGCCTCGAGCAGGTCGCCCTGGGCGAGCGCCTCCGGGCGTTGCCGCAGCTCCTTCATGTTGGTGCTGTCCACCTTCAGCACGCGAAAGCCCACGTCGCGGCGCCACTCGTCATGGCACTGCCCTTCCAGCACCTTGGCCGCCGCTCGCCGTATGCGCTCCCGGGACAGCTCGGCGATGGTGTGAAAGCCGCGCTTGGCCGCCTCGGAGCGCTCGTCGAGCGCCTCCGGCAGCTGCACCAGGATGTAACGGCGGTTGCCGCCGTCGCTGGCGTTGCACTCCATCACCGCCTGGGCGGTGGTGGCAGAGCCGGCGAAGAAGTCCAGCACCAGGGCATCGCGGGAGCCACCCTGCTCGATCAGGGCCTTGATCAGATCCACCGGCTTGGGGAACGAGAACAGCTTCTCGCCCAGCAGTTCCTTGAGCGCCCGGGTGGCGGCGCTATTCATCGGCGAGACCAGGGTGCTCTGGCCGTTACCGGCGCCGGGCCGCTCGATCCACGAGGAGACAGGAATGGTCGGCTTCATCGCCTCCGCGGCGAACCGCTTCAGCATGGGGGTGCCGGTGTCCTGCTTGGGGAAGATCACGCGGCCTTCGGCGATCTTCTGGGCCATGGTCGTGCGGCTGTAGGGCCAGTAGCGCCCCTTGGGCGGCCAGAACTCATTGCCGGTGGCGGGGTCGCGAATGGCGTAATGGGTGTCGCCACCCGGCTTGCCGGCGCTCAGGTTGTCCGAGATCCACGGCCCCCGCGGGTCGTCGTCGGGGTTGGCGTATTTCTCGAAGGTGCGCTCCACGCCCTTCAGTGTCGCCTTCGCCTTGGCGTACACCAGCACGTATTCGTGGTCTTCACTCAGATTGGTGACGGCATCCATGGCGCCGCTGCGGCGCTTCCAGACGAAGCAGCCGAGGAAGTTGCCGCCACCGAAGATCTCCTCGCACAGCTTCTCGAGGTTGGCGCGCTCGTTGTCGTCGATGGAGATGAAGAGGATGCCGCTTTCGGCGAGCAGCTGGCGCGCCAGGCGCAGCCGCGGGTACATCATCGACAGCCAGTCGGAGTGAAAACGGCCATTGCTCTGCAGGTTGGCGACCAGCCTGCCGCCCGCCTCGTCCACCTGGCCGCTTCTCACCAGGTACTCGTCCTTGGCCATGATGAAGCGGTCGTTGTAGATCAGGTCGCTGCCGGTGTTGTAGGGCGGGTCGATGTAGATGACGTCGACCTGACCCAAATAGCTCTCGCGGAGCAGCTTCAGGGCATCGAGGTTATCGCCCTCGATGAACAGATTGCGGGTGTGGGCGAAGTCGACGCTTTCGCGCTCCGCAGGGCGCAGCGCCATGTGAATCGGGGCATTCGCTTCGCGCAGCGCGGCGCGCTTGCCCGGCCAGTCGAGCTGATAGCGCTCCTGCTGCTCGTCGGCTGCCGCGTCACCCAGCGCCTGGCGCAGCAGAGAGAAGTCGATCGTCTGCTGAAGGCGGCCATCCCGATCTCGCGTTTCCGTGAGCACGTCCGGCACCAGCTCCGCGATCGCGCGCGCCAGCTCGAGCGACAGGTCGTCGGTCTTCGTCTTGAGTTTTTCGATGGTCATTTCAGACCAGCCACCTTAAACAAAAATTAGTTTTCACCCAACCTATAACCACGACCTAACAACTCCCAAACAAATTGAGCATTATTCACCCTATATCGCCTATTCTCTCGATAGGGGCGTGCACCATGCTCTACCTCAATCCCAATAGCTGCAAATTCATCAAACAAATCTACATCGCTATTAAAATATGCTCGCAGCTCACTTCCCCACTTATTTGGCTGATGTTGATAGCCTTCCCCTAAAATAGGCGGGGCACCAGTCAACTCTGTGCATTTTTGTTCAAACGCAGCTGCTCTATCAGGGTTGACCTCAGCTTCAAGAAACACATCTTTTGCTTGATTAAAAAAATCAATATCCATTTTTCTTATCTCCGTTTCTCTTGCTGCTAACTCCCTCTATAGGGTGACGACCATCGCTTCCTCGGCTAATAGCATACTACCAGCGTTGTCAGCTAAGAACAGGACGAATTGACGCTCCATTCCAGTCACGCCCAGCTACGGCGCGGGTCAAAAATGAAAAATATTTCCTGCATACAATTTTATAGGATATTGTGGACAGCACAAGCACCTTGTGTGATACAAATCCAAGAACCGATCGGAAGTCCTCATGCCCAAGCAAGTCAACGCCTCCATCTTTGACTTTCACGGCAGGCCGAGCGTAGGCAAGGCCCTGCCCCTCTCGCTTCAGCATGTGTTGGCGATGATCGCCGGCGTGATCACCCCTTCACCCCCAACCTCGTGCTACCCAGGGTCACCCTAGCCGACGAGGAATGCGAGCGTGGACGCATGGCCCGCGCCGACGAAGGCACCGACTGTAGCCCCCTCAGGACCGGCGGCCTCACTTCGCTCCCATCGCCAGGAAGGCTCGTCTGGCAACGCCAGCAGCAGCTGAGGCTGGCTCGGTCCAAGGTCTCTGCCATCGAAATCCGATGGCGATGGTAGTTGACAGATACCCGTTCCTTATATAGAACGTTCGTTAAAAGGAACAATCTGAGGCCATCCGCTTGGACAAGCTCTCCCTCGGCACCCTGGGCCAGCATCTGCAGACCCTGCGTCAGGCGCAGGGCTTGTCGCTGTCGCAGCTGGCCGCCGCCGCCGGCATCGCCAAGTCGAACCTGTCTCGCCTCGAGCAGGGCAACGGCAACCCCACCCTAGACACCATCTGGCGCCTGGCGGTGCAGTTGAAGGTGCCCTTCGGCACGCTGGTGGCACCTATCGCCGTGCCCCTGGGCGAGGACGGCGTGGAGGTTCGCCTGCTCGACCAGGGCAAGGACCACCCTCAGGTCGATGCCTACTGGATGCGCTGCGCACCGCATACCCTGCGCCGCGCCGAGCCTCATACTCCCGGCGCCCGTGAAACGCTCACCCTAATCAGCGGTACGCTGGAGGCCGGCCCGGAAGGCGACACCCGCACGCTCTCGGCGGGTGAGTCCCTCACCTTCGCCGCGGACGGCCCCCACCTTTACCGCACCGGAGATAGCTGGGCCACGCTGCTGCTCAGCGTCGTCTATCACGAGGAACAGAGCTCATGAACCTGCAAGCCGCCTCCTCACCCAGCCGTGCCTGGCTGACCGGCATGAGCGAGGCCGTCCCGCTGCTCGGCGGCTATGTGCCGGTGGCCATCTCCTTCGGGCTGATCGCCACCCAGGCCGGCTTCAGCGCCTGGGAAGCCGTAGCGATCTCGACGCTGATCTATGCCGGTGCCTCGCAGTTCCTGTTCGTCGGCATGGTCGCCGCCGGCGCGCCGCTGTGGCTGGTGGTGGCCATGACGCTGCTGATCAACCTGCGCCATGTGGTATACGCCCCCAACCTGGCCCCCTGGCTGACACCCAGCCGCCTGTGGCCCTGGCTGATGCACGGCCTCACCGACCAGATCTTCGCCCTGGCCCACGCCCGCCTGCCGCAGCTACCCGCCGCCCAGCGCCTCGGCTGGTACACCGGCGCCGCCCTGCTGGCCTGGTTGAGCTGGATCGGCGGCACGGCGCTGGGCGCCCTGGTCGGCGGCGAGCTGGTCGCGCGCTGGGCCATGATGGGCGAGATCCTGCCCTTCGCCCTGCCCGCGCTCTTCCTGGTGCTGGTGGCACCGCGCTTCACCTCCCGCCGCTGGAGTCTGGCCCTGGGCCTGACCATTCTCAGCGCCCTGCTGCTGACGCTGCTGGGCCTGACCAACGTGGCGATTCCCCTCGCCGCCGTTTGCGGCGCGCTGTGCTTCCAGCTCGTCAAGTTCGGTCACACAGCGGAGAGAAAAGACGCGCAAGGAGAGCGCCATGAGTAACGCCCTGTGGATCGCCGTGCTCGCCTCGGCGGCGGGCACCCTGCTGATACGCATGCTGCCGCTGCTGTGGATGCAACGCCGCCTCGCGCGGCAAGCCAGCGACGACAGCCTCGAGGCCATGCCCCAATGGCTGAGCCTGCTCGGCCCGCTGATGATCGCCGCCCTGTTCGGCGTGTCGCTGATGCCGGTGACCCCCGATGCCGTCTCCTGGCTGGCCACCGCCATCGGCGTTCTGGCGACCCTCGCCGTGTGGTGGTACAAGCGTACCCTGGGTTGGCCGGTGGCCGCGGGCGTGGCGGCTTATGGAGCGGTGATGATGCTGCTCGGGTGAGCGCTGTTACTCTTCTCATTTAGCCAAGACAGCCTTTACCCGGGAGAACGCATGACCCTCACCGCCCAGCCGCGTACTACCGGCACGCGCCGACACCCTGTCGTGACCCGCCGTGCAGGCTCCTGCAGCCTGTTGCTGGCCCTGCTGCTGGTGGCCCTACCGGCGGCAGCCAGCTGCCCCGAGACATCCAGCGCCGACCTTGCCGCCATCAAGGGGATGGGTGAACGCGCGGCCCTGCCCGCCGACCGTGAGGTGATCGTCGACGGCGTGGTGACCGGCGAGTTTCTCGGCCGCGAACGACTGAATGGCTTCTACTTGCAGCAGGACACGGAGCATGGCCCCGTCGGCCTGTTCGTCTACATGCCTGGCGCCACGCCGAGCGATGGGGCGCTCATTGCACCCGGCACACATCTGCAACTCCACGCCCGTACCGGAGAGTACCGGGGCCAGATCCAGCTGCAGCGGGTCGAGCGGATCGAGACCTGTGCCCGTGATCGACTGCCCGAGCCGCTTGCGGTCGACTGGCCGCTCAGCGAGGAGCAGCTGTCACGCAAGGAAGGACTGCTGCTGACGTTTCCGCAGACGCTGACCGTCACCGGCAACTACGAGCTCGCCCGCTACGGCTCCTTGAGATTGGCCGCCAACCGCCTGTTCCGCCCCACGAACTCGCCCGGCGAGGCTCAGCAGCGAGACATCCTCGAGCTGGACGACGGCAGCTACCGCGCCTTTCCGGCCCCCATTCCCTACCTGGATGCGAATGGCACTCGTCGTGTCGGCAGCACCGTTCAGGGCCTGACCGGAATTCTGACCCACGCCTTCGACGCCTACCGCCTGCACCCGATCATCGAGCCACGCTTCGAGGACGCCAACCCGCGCCCGGGGCCGCTGCCGGCACCAGGTGAGCGGCTACGGGTGGCAACTTTCAACGTCGAGAACTATTTCATCAGCCTGGGCCAGCGCGGCGCCGCCAACGCCGACGAGCTGGAGCGCCAGCGGGCCAAGCTCGCCGCTGCGGTCGAGGGATTGCAGGCCGACATCCTGGCCCTGGTGGAAGTGGAGAACGACCCGCGCGCCCTGGCCGACCTGGTCGAACAGCTCAGCGAGCGAACCGGCATCCGCTATGGTGCGGTGGGCGGAAATGCCGACCGCGGCAGCGATGCCATCAAGCTCGCCTTGATCTACCGGCCGGACCGGGTAGAGGCCGTGAGCGAGCTCTACGCCGACAATGCCGCCACCCATCACCGCCCGCCGCTGGCAGCCTTCTTCCGCAGCGTGGACGGCGGCCCGGACTTCGGCGTCGTTACCGCCCACTACAAGTCCAAGACCGGCTGCCCGCCCCGCGGCGACATCGACCGCGGCCAGGGCTGCTGGAACCAGCGCCGGGTGGAGCAGTCGCAGGCCATGAACGCCTTTCTCGAGCTCCTGGCAACCGCCGAGGGGCACCAGCGCCTGTTGCTGACCGGCGACCTCAACGCCTACGGCGCCGAGGATCCGATCCTCACCCTTACCCGCGAAGGACTCGTGGACCTGATGGCCCGCGAGCTACCGCCGGAGCGCCGCTACAGCTACGTGTTCCGCGGTGAGTCGGGCTACCTGGACCATGCCCTGGCAAGCCCAGAACTGGCCGCGGCAGTGGCAGAAGTGAGGCCGTGGCCCATCAATGCCGATGAGCCGCCCTACCTCGGTTACGATGGGCCGGACAACGCAGCGCCCCACTTCCGCCCCGACCCCTTCCGCTCCTCGGACCATGATCCCATCGCGGTGGACCTGGAGTGGCGTTAGGCACTACTGAAAACTGTCTGCGCTTGGCCATACGGCGTTAAAAATCAGCTCAAAGTACTCATTTACACCACGTAAACTCCGTCTTTTGACTCGCGACATCCCTGTCGCTCGCTCTACGAGCAGCGGAGCTGCCCAAATCGGTTATCCCTGCCGATTTGTCGCTGATTTTTGCCTTGCGACCCACATGGATGTGGGAAGTGCGTTGGCCCGTAGGGAGCGGGCCTAGCCCTGACCTTCGCTCGCCGACTTTTCAGACAGTGCCTAGCAGAAACAGGGCAGCTGACACATCCGGCAATGATGGAATGATGCTTTCGATTGCTGGGAAGTGCTCTCTCGTCGTCAATTAGCGACGCCGGCGTCCCAGGTCGATGTCATCACGGGTGGTGGCCGCCCCGGCGGCAGCGCCCAGGCCACCACCGATCACCGCCCCTCTGGTCACGCTGCCGCCAGTCATGGCGGCGGTGCCGGCGCCGGCGGCTGCCCCCAGGCCGGCGCCACTCAGCGCTCGCTCACCGGTGGTGGTACCGCAGCCAGCAAGTCCCAGAGCCAGCACACCGCTCAACATTCCGATAGATAGCATTCGCATGGCATTTCCCTCTCAACAGGGTCAATTACGACCAATCATCCAGTTTGATTTCTTTGGCAACCAAGCAACCGCCCCGGCTTCGGTATCCACTCGACGCCTTGGCCGGAGCGCAAGTCATCGAAACCGCGCAGCGCAGCATCAGATCGCATGTCATGGAGCCACTGGTTGCCGTTGCGCTGTATCCCTTATACAGCCCCGCGGGGAAGCCGGTTCATGGATCGGGTAACGATCCACACTCTTTGAGAATTTCAGGCACTTGAGTATCAAAATGACGACAGCTGATCGCCTCCGGGTGGCGAGCTGTGAGGTGGGCGAAGCGGCTTGGGCGAGCCGACAACCCGCAATTGGACGACGGATGAACCAGCAATTGGACGCTAGATGAACCCGCAATTGGACGGTGCTGAACGCTGGTCAAACGGGCCGCAAGCGCAGACCAAGGCCACCGCCGACTCACCAACGCCTATGGCTGAAAGTGTCAGGCTGCGACACCGTACCTACTGGTATACGGATGGAGAAAAGTCCGGTCAGCATTTCAGCGAGGCCATATCAGGCGCTAACTGACCAGGGCCTGCAAGTTAAGCCGCAGAGGATAGAGGAAGGTAACAAAGGATGGTGGGCCCAGCTTCACTCGAATAAACCACACTAAACGAATTAAACTGAAGCACAATTTACAATTTGAAGATTAAAAATGCCCCCAGCCATGCCCCCAATAACGAACCCCTTCTCCTTTCCTGTCTCGCCTCCCGCTTTCACCCATACAAGTCGATCTTTTGAAAGCACTTTCTCGCCATCCCAACGATACGCATACAGCTTCCCCACATCAGAACCGCGAGAGTGGCCAGCAGCGCTACTGAAATCCAGGCAGGCAATGTACTGATTAAGCGGCTCCGGCTCGCCAGTTAGCCAGTAGTGGCCAACAGGGGCTTTTCGCCAGCATAGCCGGGCAGGACGTCTCGGGTATCGGCCATGGGTTGATCTCGACCTTGAGAAGCTCTCGGCACAAGCGTTGTCATAGCAGTTGCTTCTGGCGCTCATGCTGCACCGAAGATCGTGCCGGTTCAGCAACGACTGGTATAGGGACGAGCCATACTGGCTACCACGGTCGCTATGCACGATGAATCCCTTGGGCATCTTGCGGCTCCACAGCGCCATCTGGAGTGCGTCGCCGACCAGGTCAGCCGTCATACGCTTGCTCATTGCCCAGCCGATCACCTTGCGTAAATACAGGTCAATCAGCACCTCCAGGTAGAGCCAGCCTTCACATGTCGCCAGGTAAGTAATGTCGCCGACCCACTTCCAGTTCGGTGCCGTAGCACTGAAGTCCTGCTCCAGCAGATTCGGGGCGACTGGTAGACCATGCCGTGAATTCGTGGTGGCCTTGAACTTGCGAGCGGCTTTCGCCCGGAGGTTCTGCCGACGGAGGCTGGCAGCCACGGTATTTCAGCAGATGGCGACGCCAACATCGTTCAGGTCATGGGTCAGCCTGGGAGCGCCTGAGCGTCTTTTGCCCTGTTCGAAGGTCTGAGCCACGCGCTGATCGGTAATCGCTTATCGGCGGCGGCGGGGAGACGGTTCACCTCCCCGCTGTCGCCAAGCGTAATAGCCGCTGCGGGCGACGCCGAGAAACGCGCACATCCGTTGAAGGCCTGACGATGCTGCTCAATGAAGGCGTACTTCACTTCAGGCTCTTCCTCTGGCTAGCGTCATAAACATGGCTTTGGCTCAGCCTGCGAAAAACAGGACACTGGCTGGCTTGTCAACGCTACAACCCCTAGGATCAAAGTCTCTACGTCTGAACGACCTTGGTTACCTCTAATATCACCCGAAGGGATGGCCTCAGCATGAGACCGCGTTGCCACAGACTTTTATATCCAAATCTCCTGCTATCACTGCTCCTTGCCTTTGGCGTGCCAAGCCCTGCTACCGCTGATGCCGATACCCATGCCGATGCTACTGTAACTGTGGTCACCTCGTTTCCTGCTTCGTTCTTCGAACCATTCCGCAAGGAATTTGAATCTCGGTATCCCCAATGGCGCCTTCGAGTGGTCAACCGCAACACGACATCGGCCATCAACCATATTCAGAGTGGAAGGGATGAAAACTTGGACCTGTTCTGGGCCTCTGCCCCGGATGCGTTCGAGGTACTTAAGGCCTCCAGTCATCTGGCCAGCACCCAGCCGCGTAATTCCGGCATCCCCAAGTCCATCGGCAACTTTCCAATTAATGATCCTGAAGGCCACTTCTTGGGGTTCGCCCTATCTGGTTACGGCTTAATCTGGAATGAGGCGTATCTGGAAAATCACGGGCTGCAAGCACCAGCCAAATTGGAAGATTTAGCCAATCCAGCCTATGGCGGACATCTTGTCCTTACCCCGCCCTCCCGATCCGGCACCACACATCTGATGATCGAAGCATTATTGCAGAGTAGGGGGTGGGACGAAGGCTGGGCCTTGTTGCTTGAAATAGGGGGTAACCTCGCAACGTTGACGGCCAGGAGCTACAGCGTGGCCGAGGGCGTGGCACAGCAGCGATTTGGTGTTGGCATTACCATCGACTTTTTAGGTCTGTCCTACATCAGCAGGGACAGCAATATTCGTTTTATCTACCCTGACAAGAGCCCATTTTTGCCGGCTAGCATCGCCATTCTCAACAACGCAAACAACCGGCCGGCAGCAGAGTCATTCATTGACTTCTTGCTTTCCAGTGAAGGCCAGCATTTACTCATGAGAGAAGATATTCTTCGCCTTCCCGTACGGCCAGATAGTTACAAACAAGCACCCGAGCAGTATCCCAATCCTTACCTCTTGGCATCCGAAACCCATGGTGAAATTTTCGATAGCGAGCTATCCAGCCGTAGATACGACTTAGTCAACCTGCTCTTCGACCAGCTCATCACCTATCGTCTTCAGTCACTTTCGAGCACTTGGCGGACCATACACCAGGGTGAAAACCTTCTGAGTGTTCACTGGAATGATGAGGCCGCCGCCTTATTGCGTCAGGCGCGGGAAATTGCTACGACTATGCCAATGAGTGCTATTGACGCCGACGATCCAGCACTGGCAGATGAATTGAGCTATAGCGCACGAGGCATGCCGACCTCAATAATCCAGACTTTGCTGGAGGAACGCCTGCAACGATTCTCGGAAGATCACCTTGAGCAGGCCTCGCTGCTTGCCAATCAAGCCCTTGAGGTCTTGAGTACTTCTCACCGGGAAGGCATCAGCACACACAGCCCGGAGTCTTCTCTGTGGTGATTTCTCCTAGTTCCAGCATACGTTCCCGTTTATTCCTTGCATTCGGGTCTGTCGCCTCGATAACAGTTGCTGCCTGTGTAGCAGCCTGGCTTGCATTCACCCACTTGGGGGGTTCCCTAGCCGAAATGACTGGCACACACATGCCCGCCATGGAACTAGCCACACGTCTGGCAGAAGAAGGCGGTGCCATCCGCACCACAGCGCCCACACTGGTGTCGGCCGACAATGGGGCAGAATACCAAGTTGCTCGTGACGGCCTTGAAAGACGGATGACAGCCATGCGCAACTTGCTGGCCCGCATCGATGCTAGTGACTCCAAGCACTTACAGCACCCAACGCTAGCTATGTTGGTTGAGGCCATTGCCGGCAATCTGGCAGAGCTGGACAGCAACGTCCTGCAACGGCTGGAACTGGCTCGCTTGAACCGTGAAACAATTGAACGCCTGCGATGGCTGCAGGCCGACTTTTTGGATGAAGCCGAACCACTGGTGGCAGATGCCCGCTTTAACATCCGCTTTGGCATGGAAAGCCTTGAGCGGGCCGATCGGGTGGCTCGTTCCGGTGATATATCACGTCTGTTGGCACAATTACGCGAAGAGACTAACAAGGCCGAAGCAGTGCTGGTTATCAACGCCAATGCGAGCCTGTTATTTGGCCTGTTAGCGCGCTCGGCCACGCTTGACACCCTGTCCGACCTTGAGAGTACCGGTTACTTCATTGGTGAGATGACCGACCTGCTGGAGGAAAACGCGGCGATGCTGAACAACTGGAACGATACTGTCACCTTGCGCCAGTTGAGTTTTCAGTTGCTGGAGCTCGCCTCCATCGATGATGGCCTGCCGGCGCTGCGCAACGCCGAGATCACAGCCTTACAGCAAGCAAACACACTGCTTGCCGACAACCGGCAGCTGGTGGATGAATTAAACACGGTCATTGCAGAACGCATCGCAGCGGTCAGCAATGCCGCCGCAGCGGCAGCCGAGTTCTCCGCACGCGGCATTGTGTTCGGCCGGCACCTACTACTTGCACTGGCTGTGTTCAGCCTGGCGGTGGCCCTGGCGGTGGCTTGGTTCTATGTGCATCGCAATCTTTTGCGGCGACTTATCGCCTTGGGCAACAGCGCCCACGCCATTGCGGCAGGGAATCTGCGCGCTGAGGTCCCAATTAGTGGTAGGGATGAGATTACCCAAATGGCCCAGGCTCTCCTGGTGTTCAGGGATACCGCAATCCAGGTAGAAGAGGCCAACGCCCAAGCTATTATTAATAATTCCATGGTCGGGCTACTGACCACTAACGCCTTCGGCGTCATCGCCTTCGTCAACCCAGTTGCCGAGGGGTTACTGGTTGGCCCCGGCAAACGCTTGGAGGAGCGTCTGCCGCGGCGGGATGCTCTCAAGGTCATGGCATTCTTTGCTGAAGCCCAAGGCAATGACGAAGCACTACTCACTCTGGAGACCACCGGCCGCCGCCAGAACGGCAGTATGGTACCCTTGCTAATGGGCATTCGCCCCTATCGACAGCGACAACGTCATGGGTTCATTGTAACCGTCACCGACATCACTGATCGCCGCAATGCACAGCAGATTCTGGAACGCAAAGTGGCCGAACGCACCACCGACCTGACCAGAAGCAACGCTCAACTGGAGAACGAGATCAACGAACGCCGACGCACTGAGCAGGAACTGCTCGAAACCCAAGCCGAACTGGTGCAGGCCGCCAAGCTTGCCGCTCTAGGTCAGGTGGCCGCCGGAGTCGGCCATGAATTGAACCAGCCCTTGGCTGCCATCCGTTCCTACGCTCATAACGGCCGAGTTCTGATTACCACTGGGCGGTACGAGGAAGCCAACGCGATCCTCAAAAAAATTTCTGAACTTACAGGCCGCATGGCGGATATATCGAATCACCTGAAGCGTTTCGCCCGGCGGCCAAATGCCGTACTGAGTGAAGTTGAACTTGCCGTGGTGGTTGACCGGGCACTCTCGCTATTTACACTCAGGCTACGCGAAGAGGATATTAAAGTGGTGATACAGGTAGAGCCGGGGTTGCGGGTCAGGGCCGAGGAAGTCCGTTTGGAGCAGGTCTTTGTAAACCTGTTTAGCAATGCACTAGACGCCATGCGTGGGATGGTTGAGTGCCGGCTGACCGTTTCAGCCTGTCTTCTGCCGAATGGCAAGGTGGACGTTCGAGTTGCCGACACAGGGCCGGGCATTCCCCAAGATCAGCTGCCCCTGATCTTTGACCCGTTCTTTACCAGCAAGCAAGTGGGTGCTGGGCTTGGCCTAGGACTTTCCATTTCCTATAACATTGTCAAGGATTTCCAGTCCTTGCTATGTGTTCATTCCACCGGCCCGGAAGGGACGGTTTTCCAGGTGATACTCAACCGTGACTAAACACTCCCCTACCGCCGACGCACCGGTTCTGTTGATTGATGATGAGCCGGAAGTGCTGCTGTCCAGCACTCAAACGCTGGAGCTTGAAGGCTTTGATGTGCGGGCAGAATCACGTGCTGAACAAGGTCTTAAGGGGCTCTCCATCGACTGGCCTGGCGTCGTGATTACCGATGTGCGCATGCCGGGCATGGATGGCTTCGCCATGCTTGAAGCAGTCCACGGCATTGACAGCGACATTCCTGTGATTTTGATCACCGGCCATGGCGATGTCTCCATGGCACTTCAGGCCGTGCGCGCCGGAGCCTACGACTTCATTGAGAAACCGGCAGACCCTGAGCAATTGATCGAGGTGGTCCGCCGTGCTCTGGACCGGCGGCAACTGATACTGGAGAACCGCGCACTGCGTACACATCTTGCGGGTGCGGACCGGCTAGAGTGCAGGATCATCGGGCACAGCCCCGCCATGCAGAGGCTGCGGGCACGGATCGTCGACCTGGCCGATACCGATGTGGATGTCTTGCTCCTGGGCGAGACAGGCAGCGGCAAGGAGGTGGCAGCACGCGGCCTCCATGACTTTGGCCACCGTCGGGGTAGTCACTTCGTCGCCCTTAACTGCGGCGCCCTACCGGAGTCTATGATCGAGAGCGAGTTGTTTGGCCACGAACCAGGAGCGTTCACCGGCGCCCTAGGGCAGCGTATAGGCAAGTTGGAGCACGCCAATGGCGGCACACTTTTTCTGGATGAAATCGAGAGCATGCCACTTCCGGTCCAGGTCCGGCTTCTGCGCGCGCTGCAGGAGCGGACCATCGAGCGTCTGGGAGGCAACAAGCTTATTACTCTGGATATCCGCGTGATTGCGGCCACCAAAACCGATCTACTTCAACTGGTGGCGCAGGGATCCTTTCGGGAGGACCTCTACTATCGACTCAATGTTGTCAGTATAGCCATCCCACCGCTGCGAGAGCGCAGACAAGACATACCGCTGCTGTTCTCTCACTTCACCGATCAGGCGGCCATCAGATTGCGCCGTGCTCGGGTCGCCCCAGATAACTTGCTGCTTTCCCGCTTACTCGCGCATCCTTGGCCCGGCAACGTCCGCGAACTGCGCAATGTAGCGGAACGGACCGTACTAGGACTGGATGACCCCATAGGTATACCGGATCGAGCCGCTCCGGGCGGGGTGGAGGACGTGAGCACCGACGGGCTTGCCGGTGATACGTTGACAGCGGTACTCGACCGCGTGGAGCAGATGGTCATCGAAGGTGCGCTGACGCGCCACAGCGGCCGTATCACCGAAACTGCCGATAGTTTGGGCATCCTGCGTAAGACGCTCTATCTGAAAATGCGCAAGTATGGTCTGGACAAGGATACTTTTCGCCAAGAATGACAATCTCTCAAGGGGCTATGTACCCGAATTGACCCCGCATGAATCTCGTCACGTTACCCAATTGACTCAACCGTGCCATCATGAAATTTTATTCATTCCAGAAAACAAACACTTGAAGCATAAATCCGCTTGGCATGCAAATTGCTATTCCTCCAGTGTGGCGCCGTCCCAAGACGTAGCTCAAATCTAAACAGCTGGAGACAACAACAATGCAATCCTTAACACGTTCTACCTTACCCATTTTAACCGCAGCAATGATGGCCAGTTCCGTTACTCTGGCGAGTACCCCGTCCGGCCAACTGACTATTACCACGTCTTTCCCTAACGATATGACCGTACCATTCCAACGTGCCTTTCAGCAGGCATATCCTGACGTTACGGTTGAAATCCAGAACCGCAATACCAATGCGGGCGTCAACTACCTGAGGGAGACCGCATCAAACAATGTTACGGACATTTTCTGGTCTTCGGCGCCAGATGCCTTCGAGTTACTAAAATCCGAGAACCTGCTGACCAAGTACATCCCTAGTGTGGAGGGTATCCCAGCTGAGGCTGGCGGCTACCCGATCCATGACCCAGATGGCTACTACTCAGGCTTTGCCACCTCAGGCTATGGCATCATGTGGAATACCCGTTACATGCAGGCCAACAACTTGCCTGAACCCAAGGAGTGGACGGATCTGGCACGTCCCGAGTATCACGACCATATAGGCATGTCAGCGCCGACGCGTTCCGGCACCACCCACCTGACCGTGGAAACTATTCTCCAAGGGGAGGGCTGGGAACAAGGCTGGCGTACAATGAAAGAGATCGCTGGCAACTTCAACACGGTGAGTGAACGAAGTTTTGGCGTTCCCGACGGCGTCAACACAGGCAGCTTCGGTATCGGCATAGTCATCGACTTCTTCGCTCTATCCTCCCAGGCCTCCGGCTTCCCCATCGGCTTTACCTACCCCACGGTGACCACCTTGGTGCCCGCCAACATCGGCATCGTCAATAACCCGCCCAACCAAGCCGCCGCTGAAGCCTTCGTGGACTTCCTGCTTTCCGTGGAAGGCCAAGAAATCTTGCTTGAGCCCTCCATCAGTCGCCTGCCAGTTAACCCAGCCACCTACGACAAGGCTCCTGCGGATTACCCCAACCCTTTCACCGATGACAGCATCGGCGCAGCAGTTAACTTTGACGTGGACACTTCCCTGAGCCGCTACGCCGTGGTAGGCGCCCTGTTTGATCAGAGCATCACCTTTTTGCTCAATGACCTGAAAGCCGCAACCCGGGCCATTCATCAGGCAGAAGCCGCCTTGGAAAGCAATTCCAATGAAGAGGCTCAGGCACTCATTGATGAGGCACGGGACTTGGTGGCAGCCGTGCCACTGAATGCCGAAGAAGCCGCATCCGATGCTGTCATGGGCGCCTTCACCGTGCGTCGCCGGTCCCTGACCGACGAGGTGCCCCAGCGCCAAGCTGAACTGGAGCAGCAGTGGTCCGCGTTCAGCCGCATTAACTATGCCCAAGCGCTGGAAAAGGCCCAACAGGCCTACGCCATGTTGCGCTGATCCGAGGGGACGTCCGGGTTTGAGCCGGACGTTTCTATGCCCCCGCAACCTTTTACGAGGCTGCGGGCGGAATGCCCCTTCGCGTGTCCGATGGCCCGGCGGCCCATCACGGCACACGCACCACTCAGACAAGAGGTTGCTCCCATGTCCACCACGGCCACGCCGACGCAGGCGACTTCCGGTAAACGCCGGTTCGCCGCAGTCTTGGACCACCCGGGGCAGATGCTCCTGGTACTGTTGATCGGCTTGTTCCTGTTGCTGTTTCTTTTCATCCCAGTGGCAAACGTCATTTACGTCGCTTTCCAGGACCAATCCACCGGCGGCCTGACGCTGGTGAATTTCATAGATTTCTTTCGTAATGAGCTGTTCATCCGGTCGTTCTACAACTCCTTCTACGTGGCAGGAATGTCGGTGGTACTTGCCACCATCTTTGCCCTACCCCTGGCTTACATCACCTCGCGCTTTGAATTCCGCGGCGCAATTCTGATTCAGACTCTAGGTATCATCCCCTTGATAATGCCACCCTTTATCGGCGCCGTAGCCATGCAACTTCTGTTTGGCCGCAACGGCACGGTAAACCTGTTGCTGGGTGAACACCTAGGCTTCACTGTCCCGTTCATGGAGGGCTTGAATGGCGTAATTTTCGTCCAGTCCATACATTACTTTCCGTTCATTCTGATCAACCTATCCATGGCGCTGCGCAATATCGACAGCGCCATGGAGGAATCCGCCCAAAACCTGGGCGCCAGCGGCTTCCGCCTGTTCCGCCGGATCGTATTCCCGCTGTCCATGCCAGGCTACATTGCTGGCGCCTCACTGGTGTTTATCAAGGTTTTCGACGATCTGGGTACGCCGCTGCTACTCAACGTCAATCAGATGCTCGCCCCTCAGGCCTATCTGCGGATTACCTCCGCAGGCATCGGCGATCCCATGGGTTACGTTATCTCGGTGGTGCTAGTGGTCTGCTCTCTGGCCGCCCTGTGGGTATCGGTACTGGCCATGAAGGGGAAGGACTACGCCACAGTACAGCGGGGCGGCGGCGGCCTGAACAAGCGACGCATGAGACCCTGGGAGACCGTGGCATCCTATGCCATCATCGGCTTGATTCTGCTGCTGGTACTGGCCCCGCACATCGGCTTGTCACTGCTTTCCTTCGCCACCATATGGTCGTTCAGTCCTCTGCCCGACGCCTACACGTTGGAGCACTACCGCACCGTGATCTTCGAGAGCAACCAGTTCATCCGAAACACAGTGCTCTACGCTTCCCTGGCAGGTCTGATAGATGTGGTGCTGGGCACCGCCATCGCTTATTTGGTGTTGCGTACCAAGGTACCGGGGCGGAAGTTGCTGGATTACGGCGCCATGGCAGCACTGGCAGTCCCCGGTGTGGTGCTCGGCATCGGTTATCTGCGCACCTTCTACGATGTCAACGTGCCCTTCACTGACAAGTCACTCGCCACCTTCTGGGTAATGCTTGTCATCGCCCTGGCCGTGCGCCGCCTGCCCTACGCATTGCGCGCCTGCATGGCAGCCCTCCAACAGGTCAGCGTGTCACTGGAAGAGGCAGCCGAAAATCTGGGAGCGGACAAGTGGCGCACGGTGCGACGCATCGTGGTGCCGCTGATGTCCGGCGGCATTATGGCCGGCTTCATTACCAGCTTCGCCACCGCGGCGGTGGAGCTCTCGGCTACCATCATGCTGGTGCAGTCGACCAATGACGCGCCACTGGCCTACGGGTTGTATGTCTTTATGCAATCAGCCTCCGGACGCGGGCCAGGGGCAGCACTTGGAATAATTGCGGTGCTGCTAGTGGGGGCATGCACCTTGATTTCACACATCGTAATTGAGCGGGGCCGAGCTGAGCGGAAATAACCGAAGTCAGTAACGCGTTGAGCTACACGAGGATGAAAAGATCATGACAACTAATACCAATAGCATCCTGGAAGAAACAGAATCGGTGGGTGTGAAGATCGAGGACGTCAACCTGTCCTTTGGGAACACACACGTGCTGAAGAGCGTAAACCTGAACATTCAGCCTGGCGAATTTTTCGCCTTCCTTGGCCCCTCCGGCTGCGGCAAGACTACGCTGCTGCGCCTGATTGCCGGCTTCAACACTTCGCAAACTGGCAAGGTCCTTATCGGTAATAAGGACATTGCGCATTTGCCCCCTTGGAAACGCGACGTGGGGATGGTGTTCCAGAGTTACGCCCTGTGGCCGCACATGACGGTGTGGCAGAATGTTGCCTTCGGCCTGGAAGAACGCAAAATGCCGAAAACGATCATCAAGGAGCGGGTCGGCCAGGCACTTGAACTCGTGGGCCTGTCCCATCTGGCTGATCGTCGTCCCTCCCAGCTCTCCGGCGGCCAGCAGCAGAGGGTGGCTCTGGCCCGAACCGTGGTAGTGCAGCCCAAAGTGCTGTTGCTGGATGAACCCCTCAGTAACCTGGATGCCAGCCTGCGAGTCCAGATGCGTCAGGAGCTGCTCAAGCTGCAGCGGACCTTGGGTTTAACAACCATCTTCGTGACCCATGATCAGGAAGAAGCCAACACCATCTGCGACCGCATTGCGGTCATGCATGATGGGGTTGTGCAACAGGTGGGCGAGCCCATGGAGATTTACGATTATCCTGCCAATCAATTTGTCGCGGGCTTCCTTGGAACGGCCAATATATTGGAAGGCGAGGCACGCAACGGCTCATTCGTGCTCGGCGAAGGCGCTGAGGTCCCCTTACCCGATGGCATGACTCTTCCGCCGGGAGGCCGAATAATGTTTCGCCCGCAGAACTTGCATGTCCCGGAGAACAATGCACCGCCGGCCGCCGGTCGGGTACGTATTAACGGCACAATTAAGCACCGCGAATTTCTAGGCTCCAGCATACGCTACACAGCACAGGTTGGAGATCAAGAAGTGCAGGTGGAGTCCCCGCATCAGTCCGGAACGCCGCCTAAGGAAAGCGGCTCCGAGGTGGTGCTGGATCTTGCGATCGATAAGGCCAGGTTCCTGGTGAACTGACATTACAAAATGGGCAATCACAAGGAGATGGCAATGCTACAACCGAAATGGCTCGAGGCCGTAGTCTTCGATCTGGACGGTACTTTAGTAGACAGTGCAGAGGATTTACGGGCAGCCTGCAATGCGCTGCTAACGGAATACCAAAGGCCCCCCTTGAGCCTGCCCACCATCAAGTCATTCATCGGCGACGGCGTGCCCAAGCTGGTGGAACGCAGTATGCTTGCATCCGGCGGTTGGCCGGATGTTGAGGATCGGCAGGCGCTGGTCCAGCGTTTTTTACAGATCTACGAGGCCGATCCCAGCAGCCGCACCAGGCCGTACCCCGGGGTGATGGAAACTCTCACCGCTCTGCGCGCTCAAGGATTGCGGATTGGAGTTTGTACCAATAAGCCCATGGCGGCCACCACGCGCTTACTGGCGGACCTTGGGCTGACACCGTTGGTGGATGCGGTAGCTGGCGGCGACAGCTATCCCCAGCGCAAGCCCTCTCCGGAGCCGCTGCTAGGCGTCCTCAGGGATTTGGCCGTTACCCCGTCCCGGGCCGCCATGATCGGTGACAACGAACACGATGTGGCGGCCGGGCGGGCCGCCGGCATGGCACTGGTGCTGGTAATGGCATATGGATATTCCCGTGTTCCGGTGAATGAACTGCCTGCCGATAGCGTGGTGGACCAGTTTACCAACCTTCTCACCCGGCTCGATCTGATCAGGCCCCATTCTAGGGGGCCTGATCAGCTGATTTTCTGCCGCCACGGCGAAACGGTCAGTAATCTGGGCGGTTGGCTGGCCGGCTCACAGGATGTGGTATTGACGGAGCGGGGCCGGGAGCAGGCAGCGGAGGCCGCCGAACTGTTGCGACACAAAAATGTTTCTGCCATTTACTCAAGCCCATTACGGCGAGCGCTGGAAACTGCTGAGGCCATCGCTACCGTACTGAAGCTGCCCATCGTACAGGTGCCTGGACTGGCAGAACGCAACTGGGGTGAACTGGAAGGCGGTGCCTTCCCTGCGGATTTGGCTCGGGCGAAAATCCCAGGTGGCGAGAGCCTGGAGGCATTCGAGCAACGAGTGGCAACGGCTATTGCAAGCATCCCTTCCACCACCGAGCAGGGCTTACCGCTCATAGTCGCCCATGCAGGAACGGCACGCGCCATCCACGCCTTCTTTGGTTTGCCGCAAGACGATGCCATTACGCCTAATGGCCAACCCATGATCATCCGGCGATAGCGATAACTGCCGGCTGCGCATCTGACTTCAACCTTCACATGCCGGAACAATGCCAACTTTCTAATTGACCTTTCCGCCAGAAACTGGCCCACCGCCACTGAGAGTTTCCGCTACTTTAAGCTGTCGGGTACCGGATCATGGGAAATGGCCTCGATCTGATCAGTGTCGCTGCGTGCTATTGAGTGCCGTTCTGCTTCAGGCTTCGGGAAACGATAGTTGTATGGTCTGTATGAAGAATGTGGTGTACTAGGGGATCTGAGCATAGCTGTGTGCTCATACATGTGAACAAACGAGCGTGTGCTCACAAACGTGAACAATCAGCCGTGTGCTCCTTCTCCTAGAGCAGAGATTGACTTAAGTGACAAGCTATTCAACAGCAGGCTGCAGCCACGGCAACTCTATCAAGGCTTTACAACGGCCATACGCGCTGATAGTTTGATTTTGTCGAGCCAAATCGCTCGGCCGGGTTTGGCGACCCGAAAAGCAAAAGGCGCACAAGCGCCCCCTGCCATGGTTGGCGTTTTTTTATGCCTGCCATGTCTATGGCGGTCGTGCGTGGGAGACCCTCGGGTCTGCCGGTTCCCTTTTGCGCCGGTTCGCCAACCCGCGTACGGCCGCCCCCATCACTGTTTGGCGACAGCGGGGACGGCTCCAAAGCAAAAGGAGCTCACAAATGGTCCATCCGACCGCATCCCCCCACCGCAGCAGTCGCCGTGCGCGCGCTGCCGCCCACCGAGCCATGGCCATGGCGGCGCTAGCGTCCAATAGCAGCACCCGCGTTCGCTACCGCCGCTATCACCTCCACATGAGCAAGGCTGAAGCCCTGGCTCTGGCCGCCGACCTCCATGACAAGGATGACCTGTGGGAGGTGGAGGCATGATGTTCCCGACGCCCTCCATAAGCCCAAATGCCGAAACCACCTCACAGCCTGATGCTTCGGGGAACCGCATGGTCGCCGAAGCATTGGATCAGCAGTTACTGCACTATTCGAGACACAACCAGCCCTTCACCATCAGCGAAATACGCGATCACCTACTAAAGCTTCCCGAACTCGCCTCGCTGAACAGTGTGAACCTGCGCTATCGCGTTCGTGATCGGCTGAATACTCTGGAGCGCGACGGGCTTGCCGAGCGAGTTGGCCTGTTGGGTAAACGGCGAGTCATCTACCGGGTCGCGCTGGAAGGCCCCGACAACGATCCTGCAAACTCACCTGCCACTCCACTTCCGGCTTCATCATCTGCCCCTGCCGATACGCTGGGCGATTTTCTCACTAAAGAGCGAGAACGGCTGCGGACCGAGATGCAGACCGCCTTGGGGGAAGCAGAGCATTACCGCAGCCTGCTGACCCATTTTCCAGCAGAGCGTGGGCGTATTGCCCCACTGCTGGAAACTGCCATCGAGCGTGGCAGCCGACTCAAAGGGCAGTGGGATGCCAATACCACATTGAGGTCGATGCTGAAGAGCGAGGAGGCAAACGGATGAGCCCGCCATCGTATGCCTCTCATTCAGCCGGGGGCGCCCTGCCCCCGTTACGCCAATGGCAAGTCACCTGCCTTCAGAGGGCACTAAAGAGCCTGACGGACCAACGACCTCATTTTCTCTGCCAGGCCACGCCGGGGGCCGGCAAGATGCTGATGGCGTCAGTGCTGGCTCATGAGCTGCTCAGCCGGGGTGACATCGCATATGTCCTGTATCTCGGTCCGACCCGGGGCGTGGTCGAACGCGCTGTCCAGACGCTCAGTCAGGTGACCGGCCAGCCCATGCACGGCCGCATGGGTGCCATTGGTGCCGGCCTGACCTATCACGCTCTTCAGCATCGCCTCGAAGATCTCAAGCGCCTATGTTCTCAGGCGCAAGTCCTGTTGATTTGGGATGAAAGCCATCACGCTGCCGGCTTTGGTGAACAACCAACAGGGGCCAACCAGTGGGGCATGGCCCTGCTGGCCCTGGAGCGCCATGTCCGCTTTACGCTTGCCCTGTCAGGCACGCCGTGGCGCACCGATGGTAGCTGCCTGCCGCTGCTGCGCTACCTGGAAGTCAGCTCGCCGGATAACTGCAAGGAAGAGGACGACCCTCCCGCTTCACAACATCGACAGCTGCAACCGGATTATGTCTATACGCTGAAAGAAGCGATTCGGGATGGAATTTGTCGCTATCCGCGGCTGCAGTTGGTGGACAACCGGTCCATCGAGATGACGCGCTTCCATCCCCGCACCGGCCGACGAGAAACCCGCCATTACCCCAGCATCCCTCATCTTCTGAAGCATCCCGCGATCGATTACCGCAGCCTGGTGCGACTCGACGCTCCTCTCCAACGTGTTCTGGATCGAGGCTGCGAACAGCTGAAAGCTCTGCGTCAGCGGATTCCGTGCGCAGCAGGTCTCGTTGTGGCATCTGACATCGAGCATGCCGAAGAGGTGGCGCAGCGGCTGGAAGAACAGGGAGCATCAGTATGCTTGGTGACTAGCAAGGCGCCTGGCGCCCACGCACACCGGGAGAGCTTCCAGAAGACCACCACAGAGTGGATCGTCTCAGTGGGCATGGTCAGCGAAGGCATCGATATACCGCGGCTACAGGTGTGCTGCTACTTGAGCCATATCCGTACCGAGCAGTATTTCAGGCAGGTGCTGGGGCGCATTATCCGCAGGGTCGGTCACGATGATGCTGAGTGCCACTTTTTCGCCCTGAACGAACAACACCTCCGGCGCTATGCAAGACGGTTGAACGATGACCTGCCTGACGACCTTGCGACCGTGACCCTGACGACACCTACCGCACCGCAGCGGGGTGCAGACAGCACCGAGTACTCCTCGGGAGAGAAGGCAGGTGATTCTTCTGATTTTGGTATGAGTGGATCGAGGCCTGCACCCGCATCTGCTGACGAGGCACAGGATGGGCAAGTGCATGTGGCAATGGCAGCGGCGAGTCATGAAGCTGCTGCCCATGATGTGGCGTTCTCTCAGGCGTTTATGAACGTCTTGTGGCCTTGCGCCTGTCCTAGCTCGCGATGTGCGAGAAGAAGCAACATAACGGGAAACGGACAAGGGCGGAAAAGCAGGAGCACTAGAACGGCATTATCGCGTGTGTAATCGCCTGTTACGGCCCTTGGTACCAAGCTGCCAGTACCCCGTGGATCGGTTTTATTGCCTTTAACGCGAAAGCCGATAATTTATCTGAAACCGGTAATTGAACAGTCGTTCAGTAAAATCATGCACAAATGGCATACTCAGATGCCCTTTCATACGCATGCTTCATTGATCAGTGCAAAGTCTCAGCGAAGGGTGTACACGCAGGCGTCGGCGGTGCCGCCTTCCCTCAGTGGCACAATGGTCAGGGCCCGCTCGTATCCTCTCGGGCTGGTAGTGCTGTTGCTTACCGGCATTCGCTTTTACCCATTTGTCCCAGCGTTTTCCGTTACCTGGCAGCGGCCTCGGGAAAATCCCTGCTTGTAGTAGCCCGGAGTGGCAACCTTACATTGATCGGCTGTGGCGCCCGCTCATCGGCGCATGTGGGCTTGTAGCCCCACCATATTTTGTCGAGCGCCTGAGGATCTTCACCGCCTGGCATCCAGGCGGCCGTAATCCAAGTGCCGGGCGAGATGTTGTAACGCGGCCCGATCTGATCGTCGAGCGCGGGTAGGCCGAGCTTTGCGGCTATCTTGGGATAGGGGCAGTAGAAGGCGAATCGTCCGCACATATTGCCATGTGTAGTGGCACGCTCAGCGCCCGCCAGCGTGAGACATAGCAGACACGTTCTGTAAGATTTCACTTACAAAACAGCTACACATCAGGCATGGCGCCGCTTTCAGCGTTGACGCTTCCAACGGCCCGCTTGACAATCCTAATTTCCCTTTGTTTCGCCTACCTAGGTAGTGGTAATTTCCCTCTGTGTAGCTTCGCTGCGTTAGTAACGAGCTATCCGCAACGGGGATTACATGAAAGGGAAGCACATCGTAACAGCCGCCGCTCTGCTGGCGTCCGCCTCAAGCCTGGCCATGGCTGACGTGACGGCCGGCAACACCTACGCAGGTGGGCAGTTCACATGGACGACTGTCGAGGTCGATGGAATCGATGACGGCTTCCAACCAACTGCAGCCGTTGGCCGGTTCGGTCACTTCATCGTGGACAACTTCGCTCTCGAGGGTCGCGCCGGGGTTGGCATCTCCGACGACTCCATCACCTTTGCCGGCATTGATGTCGAAGGTGAGATTGATCACATGGTAGGCCTGTATGGCGTGGGCTTCCTGCCGCTGGGCGAATCTCCGGTTTCGCTGTACGGCCTGGTCGGCTTTACCCAGGCAGAAGCGACCGTGTCTGCACCGGATTTCGACGTCTCCGAGACTGATGATGATTCCGGCTTTAGCTATGGCGTGGGCGTGCAGGGGCACTTCACGCCGCAGCTTTCCGGCAACCTCGAGTACACCATGTACTTGGGCAAGTCGGACTATGAAGTGAACGGCATCAGCCTCGGCCTGAACTACCACTTCTGAGGCCTTGTGTTTCAGTGCTCGCAGCGGCCAGCTTATGCTGGCCGTTTTCGCATATTGTGCAGGCGCGCTGACCGCTGCGCAGTGAGCCGGCATACAACCCGCTAGGCCCTAGTACAACGCCTTGGCGGTGATCGGGCTGCAGAAGATTCGGACAACGCCGCCTCTGGATCAGCGCAAAGATGCGTTCCAGCTCACCCAGGATAAGGCAGCAAAGGCGATGGGAATCACCCGAATCAGCGTGGCGCAGTACCTGAACGGGCACATCGCGCTGAAAACGGATATCGTGCTGGGTTTCGCTCGACTGCTAGGAGTCTCCCCTCAAAGATAGACTCGCGGCTCGGCGACCTGGAGCCCCCATCAGGTCATCGCATCATTGAGGTACTGATCGTTGGCACCCCTACTCTGGCAAATCCGTTCAGCGGAACCCTGTCGGCTCGTATCTCACCGTCGCGATCATCGACAGGTAAGCACCGCAGGGGCGTGCCTTGAGTGCAGCAGTGGCGAAGGCTCATTTATCGTCTTCATCTGCGTAGAACCAGCCTTCCTCCTCCGATCTCGCATAGCTCTCCGCATCCTCGGCCAGCTCCTCTTCAAGCATCCATTGGGCTTCGGCTCCATCATGCCCATAGAAGCCCTGTGGCGGCTCCAGATCCTCTATGCAGACATAGTCGAGTTCTCGCTGCCGGGCTACCTCCATTGCATTTTCGTAGCGAAGCTCGGTTACGTACAAGGAATGAATAGAGGGAATGAAGAGAAGAACCATACCCTCTGACGGCTCCTCCAGCTCATCGTGATAGAAAAACTCCTTCGGGCAGCACCCATGCCCAGCATTAAACGCATCCGCATAAAGTTTCAGCTCCGAAGGGAGGGATGCAGGCGCGCTCTCCTTATACGCCTGCGACAATTGCCTGATGGCTTCCTGCGCTCGCAATGATCGGCTAACCAGATCACGACACAAATCGAGGTCAGCATGGGCCGTTGCAATGTGCCATTCCGCCTTGAGCTGGCTTAACCGGAATTTCGCAAGGGCGTGGTATTCCGAGGTGTACAGGATCACCTCATCGGCCTCTCGCGCTGAGGGAAAGAGACACTTGTCATGCACGCCATAGAACTGCCGCTCCATGACCCAGTTGGTACGGGAAGCATGTGCATAGGTGAAGCACCCGACCCAGAATCGTCCGCCCATAGTCCACCTTTGATTATTGTCGTTATCGAGGTGTGGAGTTTCGATTCAGTATAGACGGGCACTACCCGCTGTCATTGGTCGGGCCTAGCGGGATTGCGGCACGAGTTCTCTGCCCAGAAGGGCAGGAAGATATTCAATGGGCCAGTTGGCCCGTTTCTCATTGCGTGAGGCAAGAGCGCTATTCGCCAGAGTCTTGGCCAGTCGTGTTGCTAGCGATCTGAGCCTGAACTCGCTCTCGCTCCAGTTCCAGCTCGCGCTTGAGTTCTTCCTCCGACGGCAGGTAGGCCAGGTACTTGGCGGCAAACATCTGCTCGCTGTCGGTGAGCACGGAGTACTTCACCACGGCTTCGCTCTTCTGGCTGCAGAGGATAAGCCCGATCGTAGGGTTATCGTCTACCCCGCGGTGCTGCTCGTCGTAGATGCGGATATAAGTGTCCATCTGCCCGACATCCTGATGGGTCAGCTTGCCCAGCTTCAGATCGATCAGCACGAAGCACTTAAGAACGAAGTTGTAAAAGACGAGGTCAAGGTAGAAGTCCTCGCCATCGACGCTGATGCGCTGCTGCCGGCCGACGAAGGCGAAGCCCTTGCCCAGCTCCAGGAGAAACGCCTGTAGGTTGTCGATCAGCCCCCGCTCCAGGTCGGCTTCGAGGTATCGCTCACCGGGCAGGTCGAGGAATTCCAGTACGTAGGGGTCGCGCAGGAACGACCGACGGGAGGCCTGCAGCGGCTGGGTCTGCTGAACTGCCTCCTGTTGCACTGCTGCCTTGTCCTGACTGCTGAGCAAGCGCTCGTAGTACAGCACGTTGATTTGGCGTTCCAGGGCGCGTGAACTCCAGTTCTGCTCCACGGCTTCGCGCATGTACCATTTGCGGGCGGATTCGTTTTCCACCCTCAGCAGCGTTCGGTAGTGGGTCCAGCTCAATTCGAGACGCACTGCGTCTCGAATTGGAAAGGCGAGATAGAACCGACGCATGGAGCGCAAATTGGTGGCGTCGAAGCCCGCCCCGAACTCGGCCGAGAGCTGCTCGGCGAGGCCATGGAGCTGGCGCTTACCGTAGGCAGCCCGGGCCTCTCCCTGCTGTTCGTTCTCAACGATGAGCCGGCCGATCGACCAATACGCTTCCACCATCGCGCTGTTCACGGTGCGATGCACGCGCTCTCGCGCCAGCACGATGACGTCACGGATCTCGGCGAGCAATTGAGGCTCGATGTCACTCATGTCAGGCACTCCTTTCGGTATATTACGGGCAGGGCAGCACGAGCATATCAAGGGCTTGGTTCGTTAAGTTTCGCCCTAATGGCCATGAGGTACCTGACCAACATTAGCGCTTCATATCTAATGGCATCACTTGGGAGGCTACAGCTCCATAGCCTGTGCTTGGAGTCTTGACGCCCGTCAGTGGTCCATGTGCGAAGCGGGGGAGCAACGCTGGAACGTTCGCGCCTAGGTACGTCCACTCCCAGGAGAGCCAGATCAACGTGCTCAACCTACGAAAGACTGCTCAGCAGCCAGGACAGGTCGGCCGTTTAGCAAGAGGTCATCCACAAACCCGGCCGCTGCAAGCTATCCGTTGGTCCTGCCTACACACTCGAGTTCGCCACTTGACTCATCCTCCATGATAAACCATTGCATATCATCATGTTACAATCAGCCCAGTAAGCAACAGTTCAGTGACGGGCTCTCACGGGCATAGCGTGTAAGACGGCAACCTTCACCAGAGGCAGCAAGACCCGTATTCCTGCGTCATGCGGAGGCTCAGTTTCCAGTTGGCACTCATCAGAGGTTGGTTACGCTGAAGGCTCACCGGGACAAGCCCGGAAATGGCCACTCGTACGCCCCTGCCTCGTTTCATTTTTCCCAAATGGCCGCTCTACAGCTAATTTCCATTAGCAATTGCCTGTTGCCTGGAAGCGATAATGTCGAGAATACTGTATAAAAAGACAGCATCGCAAAGGGACTCATCATGACACTGACAAAGCTCATTCCGGCTCATCCTGAGCCTCCAATACTCGCACTGCCTTACCCGCTGGCCCTTGGCCGGGCCGGCCTCTCGGGCTTCCCCTCACCCGCCCAAGATTACGAGGGCCGCACACTGGACCTCAACGAGCGTCTGGTCAAGCGCCCCTCGGCCTCGTTCTTCATGAGTGTGACCGGCGATAGCATGGAGCCCCTGGGCATTCAGGAAGGCGACCTGCTGCTGGTCGATCGCTCACTCGAGCCCCGCCCCGGCCACATCTTGGTAGCCATGGTTGACGGCGAAATCACCGTCAAGCGCTACGAGCTGAAGGGCAACGTCCCGTCCCTTTGCTCAGGCAACCCACGCTACGCCCCCATCCCACTCGTCAATATCGAGTGCCAGGTCTGGGGCGTGGTGCGCTCGGTCATTCACGAGTACCCGGTATGAGCATGATCCGCCTAGTCGACTGCAACTCGTTCTACGTCAGTTGCGAGCGCGTGTTTCAGCCGCGCTTGTGCGGCCTGCCGGTAGGCGTGATGTCAAACAACGACGGCTGCGTGATCGCGCTCTCCAACGAGCTAAAGGCACTTGGCATAACCATGGGCACGCCGGCGTTCGAGATTCAGCACCTGGTGCGTCAGGGGCGCATCCATCTCCTTTCGAGCAACTACGAACTCTATGGCGACATGAGCCAGCGAGTGCAGTCCGTGCTCGAGGAGTTCGCCCCCGCTGTCGAGCCCTACTCCATCGACGAGATGTTCGTGAGGTTCGATGGCTTCGCCCATGAGCAGTTGCTCGAGCACGCCCGGCAGCTGCATCACAATGTGCGTCAGTTCACCGGTATTCCAGTCTGTGTGGGTGTCGCGCCGACGCGCACCCTCGCCAAGCTGGCGAACCGCGTGGCAAAGAAGATCCCTGCGTTTCACGGCGTCTGCGTACTCAAGGCCGACAGCCTGGAAACACGCGGCCTGCTGCAGCGGATCGAGTTGGACGATGTCTGGGGCGTCGGCCGCCGGCTCGTCGACCGCCTGGCCGTGATGGGCATCAAAACCGCCTTGGACCTCGCCCAGGCCAACCCGAGAGAAATCCGGCGTCGCTTCTCGGTCACCCTCGAGCGCACCGCCCTAGAGCTGCGCGGCGTGCCCTGTATCGAGATGAACGACTTCGATGAAGCACGAAAGCGCATCATGACCAGCCGCAGCTTCGGCAAGCTCACAGACAACTTCAATGAGATCCGCGAAGCGATCCGTCAGCACGGGCAGCGCGGCGCTGAGAAGCTGCGCCGACAGAACAGCCTCGCCAAGGCCGTGCTGGTGTTCCTGAAGACCAATCCGTTCCGGCAGGATTTGCACCAGTATTCACCGAGTCTGGTACTCGAACTACCCCGCCCCACGGCTGACAGCCGCGAGATCCAGCATACTGCCGGACATGCGCTGGAGCGGATCTACCGCAAAGACTACCTGTACCAGAAAGGCGGTGTGATGCTGCTCGACCTGATCGACGCCGATCGGCAGCAGCTCTCGTTGCTGGATACGCCTCAAAGCGACGCCGAGCGGCAGCGAAGTGCGAAGCTGATGTCAGCCATGGACGCGCTCAATCAACGCATGGGCCGTGATACCGTAAAGCTAGGTATGCCTAGCCCAGGTGCAGCCTGGCACCTTCGCTGCGCACATCGCTCAGCACGGTGGACAACGCGTTGGGACGAGCTACCGACACTATACGCAGGGTAAACAGGGGGAAGAATGAGGGAACAGTTCAAAGCGTGGCTAATGGAAGTGCAAGAGAACGCACTGGCGATAAAGCGGGCAAAGGCTCTTGAGGCAGGCGACGAGAGCCTCTGGAAAAAGGAAAAATGGCTTAGTCCGCAAAAAAATGCAGACATCGAAGCCAGGTTTCGCGACGAGGGGGAAGCGCTGGGCTATCGCTCCCTCCCTTCCTATAAGACAGGAGCTGGGGAGTGGCTGTATGACTTCGTATGGCGAAAGTTCGATGACGAGGGCCACCTCGAGGAAATCGTGCTTGCCATGGAAATCGAAATGTCAGACCGAACCCAGCGCGGCATGATGCGCGATTTTGCCAAGCTTCTTCAGTCCGACGCCAGCTATAAGATCATGGTCTTTCAACACAGGACTGAAGATGACGTGCTAACTGCCTTTGAGCTCTTCAAGGAAAGGGCTCGGAAATACCGCGCGAAATCAGCATCTGAATTTTTGCTGTGTGGCTGGAGCACGTCGATGAACCAATTTCTCTTCACCGAGTTCGATATCCACGCAGCTGAACTCAAGCGGGATTGATCAGCCCTGCATCCTCATCGTTGCCTGGCCGGTTCACGGCTCGGCTTACTGGCCAGTGTTCGAACAGGGCCCCATCAAGGTGGCGCACCACGTGGCGGATCGTCTCTCGATCCGTCAGATCCGGATCAAGCCAAGACTCATGGCTGGCGTCGTCAAGAATCAGCGGCATGCGGTCATGTACCTCAGCGGCAGTGCCACGCGCCGGCTCGGTCAGAATCGCGCAGCCCAGCGAGCCATCCTCCCGCTCAGCGTAGATGCCGGCAAAGGCGATCGGCTCACGGTCGGTGCGGGTAAGGTAATGTGGTTGCTTGCCGGTATCGGTAACCAACCACTCGAACCAGCCATCGGCAGGCACGATACAACGTGCACGTGCGAAGGCGTGTTTGAAGTAGCCGCTGGTGGCCACCATCTCGACGCGGGCATTGATCGGCTGTGCAGCCTTGCCCTTCGCCCACTTCGGCCGATAGCCCCACCACAGCTCGAGCTGCTCAGGTGGGGCATCATGGGCGACCTGCCGAACCCGGTGATCCAGGTGCCCGGCGGAATGTTGTAGCGAGCCGGTGGCATTTCCTCGGCCACGACGACACCTAGCCGCCGGGCTAGCTTGGGGTAGGCGTCATAGGAAGCGAAGCGGCCACACATACTTGGTATTCCAACGTAAGCCTATGCCATCCGGTCTGGCCGGCGCCTGTCGCGCCAATCAAGCCAGTCTGACTCGAACGCAACCGGACCATGCTCATCATCAACAACTGGTATGGCTACGCCGCGCAGATAGCCCATGAAGTCGTCTTGGATCGCATCGGGCAGGTCTCGGATCCTGACGTAGCGGGTACCCTCAGGGGTGCTATAAATGGGGATGTCATCCCCCTGCGTATGACCGCCAGGCTCATGCTCGGATGCTGCCCAGCCCTCTTCACCCACGGTCTCGAGCGGCTCATCGTAATGATGAACTGAGCCCTTCAGACTCTCTAAAGGGTGACCACGGCGGTGGGTGGCTTCATCGGCCACGCCAGCTAACCCAGCCTCCCACTTGTCATCATCACTTTCATAAATCAGTACATCCAGCCTTGTCGAAAGAATCTCCTTCACGAATTTTGCGATAGTGAACTTTTCGTGCAGCGTCAGTACGATGGGGCCGTTTTTCCCCCTGATCTCAAAGTCAGGTAGATCCAACTGCTTAGAAAGCGCGTACTGTGTATTCTCGATGGCTTCATCAAGCGGCATGCCACCAAGCGCAGCCAAAATGTTACGATACCGGTGCATTGCCCTATCCTCTCGAGAAAGCAACCTGTGTTTACCATACAGCATGGCGTAAAATGGTGGCTATGCCATGTCGGGCATGAAACCGTCGTCTTCTCAAATCAAGGTGTGGTCCATGGCAGAATCCAGCGCTATTGGTAAAGATCCAGAGGCAGTGCTGGATGCCGCTGCGCAGATCTGCGGCTCCAGGACCCAGGCCAGCATAAGGTTCCATCACGAGCCGATTGACGTGTTCAATAACCGAACCGCTGAGCAGCTAGTGGCCGACGGCCGTACGGTTTCCGTGCCGTTATCTGCAATCGCTGGAAGCCGGCTTTCTTGGATGATGACAAAGGGTAGGGGGAACGATGGGTATCAAGAACAAGGCCACCACGGGTATACAGGTAGCCGTAACGATCTTGGAAAAGTGGGGTGCCACCGTTGAGCAGGGCACAGCGATCTTACGCGTCTCTCCCGATACCTATGCCCAGGCAAAGCAACAAAATCCGGAATGGCAGATCATTCTGGATGAGGATCAGCTTGCTCGCATCAGCTACGTACTAAATATTCATGCGGCGCTAGGAGTACTGTTTGACAATCCTGACAACCTTTATGGCTTCATGGCGATGCCCAATTACAACGAAGGTTTCGATGGCCAGTCGCCACTAGAAGTCATCGCCTGCGGCGATATTGGCAAACTACGCGAGATATGGTTACGCGTGAACATGGAGCGTCCAGCGATCATCAATGATGAAGGCCGGGTTAAGCTGTAACCATGGCGTACGGTTTATGAGCTTATTCCATGCTCTATCCGACCTATCAGATCCAGTACTTGCTGAGGGTTTTCTTGCATGACATCGACAGGGCGCCTCCAACCCAGCCCCTTTACTTCCTTGTGCATCCAGCGATCTGATGTTGCTCGATCCCCCTCAAACGACTCTCCTGCCGCCCGCCAGACCTCAAGCGCCTATGGTTAATCCGATACCTCGAGAACTGCCCATCCTCGGTGCCCACCGGATCACACGGCTGATCGTATTCGTATACCGAGCCACGCAGCTTCTCGAGAGGCTGATCACGGCTAACGTGGGGATCGCCACGTACGTCTTTGCCGTCAATCGACACGCCCTGCTCGTCTTGCTTCGCCATGACGCCTCTCCTCAGCAGACAACTCTATGCTATTTACAGAATGATGGCATATAGCAGGCACTACCAATCGGACAGAGACTATTCAGTAATGCATAGAGCTTCACCTGCAGGCTTCAGTCCCGCAAAAAAAGCCGTCCACCTCTGCGCTTCTGCCGTCATCAGACCCTGAGCTGGATTCTACCCTTGCAATGAATGCAGATTCTGCTTCTACCGCTCGTCACCCAACTCCTTTCGCAGTTCCCATAGCTCATGCGCGATTACCTGTGTGGTGTGCGCTGCCTCGGGGTCAGGGCTAGACAACCGCTCGCTCAGCGCTCGCAGCGTCTGCGCATGTTCGTCTAGCTCGCTCATGATGCGATCAATATCGACGGTGGCCACTGCCCTCCTCCTCTATCGCTCTCGACCAGGCGAATACCAATACAACTAGCCCACCGACTGATGGCATGTGAACTGAGCAATGCCGGCGGGGGCTATCTACGCCTCTCCAGCATGCCCCATTCCAAACCGCCTGGGAACGCTGCTGGTCATGGGCCTGATTAATTAGCATGCAGCGCGATGATGCAGAAAGTGGCAGGGATCGCTTCTCAAATGCATTGACACCAGATCTTGCGGATACTGTAAACACCGTGGTTCTCTTGCCAGACGCGCTGGATTCCAGCGCACAGCCTACGATCGCGCTGGACTCGGGGTGGCGCGCGATCAGGCCGAGCTTCACGGGCCTTGTGTACGTAGTACGTCGACAGGGCAATCGGCAGGACACAGCAGATCGGCTCAACCCCGTAAGTCTTCGATGAACTCCAACTACAGCACCATCGTCGGCAAAAAGCATCTGCTGGAATACCGCCTGGCACGGCTTCACTTGCCGCGGCGGTCGAGTTCCGCCTGGGCAAAATACGAAGACGCCTGACGGGCCCAGTTGCGCAACGTCTCCAGAGTGCAGCCGTTCTTGGGGTAATGGCGCCGATGGCTGCCCACTGCAATTGGTAGTCAGCCTCGTGCTTGAAGACCATGCGGACCGCCCGCTGGCGATCCTCAGGTGTATTTCGCTTGGAAGTGGTCATGGCACCATCCTCTCATGGCTGGAAGCCCCGGGAATCCCAGTACGGTTCACTCCTTGGATTCCCAGAGGCTTCTTCCTTACCAGGCTTGGGGGCTTAGACAATCCGGGCGCTTCATAGTCCTAGCAGACGATGTGCAACGTTAGGCCTTTAAGGACTCTGTCTAGAAGTACAATGCGAGACGTTAAGACCGTGCTTGCATGGTTTGGCATACGACCGCTTCCGCTCGTGGGCAAGCCTGTCGCCAGATGGAAGCCAGCCTGTATCACAAACAAGGTTATGCTCAATGAGACACGCCACCCCCTGGCTACAAGTATTTGTCGCGTTCTGGATACAAGCCATAGGTATTGGCTCTCTACTCTATGCCTACGGGGTTGTAACTCTCCCGCTGGCCGATACCTTTCAGCCCAGCCGCACCCTGCTGATGCTGGGCGTGGCCGTCATGACTCTGTCGGCCGGCCTGCTGTCGCCCTGGCTGGGGCGCACCATGGACCGCGGTTCTTTGAAGTGGCTGATGGCCACCGGCGTCATCGCCATCGCCCTGGGATACACGCTACTCTCCTTCAGCGGTGCCATGTGGCAGGTTCCTCTCATCTATGCCCTGCTGATGTCCATCGGCTATGCCATCTTGGGACCGCTGGCGGCCTCAACCCTGCTATCTCGCTGGTTTTCCAGTCGCCGTGGCCTGGCGCTGGGCATCGCCGGCGCCGGGACCTCCTTCGGTGGTTTCTTCTTTCCGCCGCTAATTCAGTGGCTCATCGAGCTCCATGAGTGGCGAATGGCCCTGCGCCTGCTGGCTGGCGTCGTGCTCGTAAGCGGTCTGCCGGTCGTGCTGCTGCTCACACGGGACCGCCCCGAGACTCCTCCCGAGCCGAGCGTATCAACCAGCAAAGCGAAGGTTACGCGGCGCTACGATTCCTACAGCGCCGTGCTGGGCGATCGCAATTTCTGGATGATCGCCCTGAGCGTCGGCATTCTCTTCGCGGTGTTCACAGCAACTGTCAGCAACCTGGCCGCCTTCGCTACCGATCAGGGCGCCAGCGCCAGTCAGGCCGCCCAGTTGATGTCACTAGTCGCCATCATGGCGATTCCGGGCACGCTGCTCTTCGGTGCCCTGGCGGATCGACTGGACCTGCGGGTGGCGCTGGGATTGTTGATGGGCCTGGTAGTGCTAGGTATGCTCAGCTTCCTGGGGCACCCCAGCCCCAGAATGCTGCAGATCGGCAGCATCATGGTGGGTATCGGTGGCGGCGGCATGATCCCCGTATGGGGCGCCCTGCTGGCGCGCACCTTTGGGCTGCTCGATTACGGGCGCGTCATGGGCATGATGAATCCGCTGCTAATGCTGTTCAGCCTGGTCTCACCGGTTCTGGCCGGACTGCTGAGAGACTTGAGCGGTAGCTATCACATTGCCTTCCTGACCTTCGCCGTTCCTCTCGCAGCTGCCATCCTGCTGCTCCCTTGGATCCGCTTCCAGCGACCCGGCTATACCCCAGCCCCCGCTGCCCAATAGTGGCCGTATTAAGGTGGCCCGTAGCGCCCCGCTCTTGTGGCATGCGTAGCGATATAGAGACAGTCAGCGTCATCATGACAAGGCCCGCCAATAGCGGGCCTTGTCGTGGTAGTGGCGGCAGTGGCGGTCGCTGCCTCACTCGATCTCGAAAAGGCCCGCCGCCCCCATGCCGCCCCCGATGCACATGGAGACTACGGCGAAGCGCTCGCCGCGCCGCCTCGCCTCGAGCAGGGCATGGCCTACCATGCGGGCCCCAGTCATGCCGAAGGGGTGGCCTATGGCGATGGCGCCGCCGTTGACGTTTAGCCGCTCACCGGGGATGCCCAGCCGGTCGCGGCAGTAGACCACCTGACTAGCGAAGGCCTCGTTTATCTCCCAAAGGCCGATCTCCCTCACCGTCAGCCCGAAGCGCTCTAGCAGCGCGGGAATGGCCTGCACCGGCCCGATGCCCATCTCCTCGGGAGCGCAGCCGGTGACCACCGAGCCACGGTAGGTGCCTAGGGGCGACAAGCCTCGACGCTTGGCCTCGGCGCGGCTCATCAGCAGCGAGGCCGAGGCGCCATCGGAGAGCTGGGAGGCGTTACCGGCGGTCACGCTGCTGCCCTGCTCGACCCAGCTGCCTCCCTTCCAGACCGGCTCCAGGGCGGCCAGGCTCTCGGCGGTGGTGTCGGGCCGGTTGCAGTCGTCGCGATCGGCGGTCACGCTGTGGTGGCCCGCCGGCTGGCGCTCCTTGTCGAAGAGCAACTGGTCGGCCTCGAGGGGCGCGATCTCCGCGTCGAAGCGCCCCTCGCGCTGGGCCTCGGCGGTCCGCTGCTGGCTCAGCAGCGCATAGGCATCCTGGGCCTCACGGGAAATCCCAAAGCGGCTGGCGACTAGCTCGGCGGTCTCGATCATCGGGATATAGGCCGCCGGCACCACCGCCTTGACCGCCTCGGACTGGGCGCGATAGCTGTTCTTGTGCTTGGTCTGGGTCAGCGAGATCGATTCCACACCACCAGCTACCGCCACCGAGAGCTCTCCGGCCATGATGCTCTTGGCTACCGTGGCGATGCTCATCAGCCCTGAGGCGCACATGCGGTCCAGGGCCATGCCCGGCACGCTCGCCGGCAGGCCGGCGGTATAGGCGCAAAGGCGCCCGATGTTGTAGGCCTGGGTGCCCTGCTGAACGGCGGCACCCATTACCACGTCCTGGACGGCCTCGGGCTCGACGCCGGCGCGCTGAAGGACGGCGCGCACCACATGACCGCCGAGCACCGGGGCTTCAGTGTCGTTGAAGGCGCCACGAAACGCCTTGGTCAGCGGCGTGCGGGCAGTGGAAACGATAACGGCATCCTGGGGGTTCATGACGACTCCTCGGGGGTCGGGTTGGCAAAGGTATAGCGGCTGATGGTGTCCACCACGCAGCCGGGGCGGTCGCTGCCCTCAATCTCGATGGTGATGCGCACCGTGGACTGCACGGCCTCGCTCTTGGTCTCCACGCGCAGGATCTCGCCGCGCCCGCGGATGCGGGCACCGACCGGCACCGGTGCCGGGAAACGCACCCGGTCGCAGCCCACATTGACGCCCATGGCCAGGTTGTCGATGGTAATCAGCTGAGGCAGGAAGCGGTTGGCCAGGGAGAGGGTCAGATAGCCGTGGGCAATGCAGCGCCCGAAGGGGCCCGTGGCGGCTCGCTCAGGGTCCACGTGGATCCATTGGTGATCGTCGGTGGCGTCGGCAAACCGGTCGATGCGCGGCTGGTCGATGGTCATCCAGTCGGTCACGCCGAGCTCGAGACCCTCGGCGGCCAGCAGCGCCTCGGGGGTTGTGAAGGTCATGCTCATGGGGCCTCCTCAGGCTCGCTGGGAACTAACCGACACCACCTCGCCGGCCATGTAGGAGGCGTAGTCGCTGGCCAGAAAGATCATCACGTTGGCCACCTCCCACACCTCGGCGGCACGCCCGAAGGCCTCGCGGGAGGCGAGCGACTCCAGCAGGTCGGGGCTGGCGCTCTTCTTGAGGTGCTCGTGCAGGGCGATGGAGGGCGAGACGGCGTTGATACGCACCCCGTGCTCGGCCGCCTCCAGGGCGCTGCAACGGGTCAGGGCCATCACCCCGGCCTTGGCGGCGGCGTAGTGCGCCTGCTCCTTCTGGGCCCGCCAGCCAAGCACCGAAGCGTTGTTGACGATCACCCCGCGCCCGCGGGCCTGCATGGGAGGCAGCATCGCCCGGGTCATGCGGAAGGTGCCGGTAAGGGTCACGTCGAGCACCGACTGCCACTCCTCGTCGCTCATCTCCACCAGGCGGCGCTGGCCGCCGAGCCCGGCGTTGTTGATCAGCACGTCGACGCCCTCTAGGCTTTCCTCAGCCGCGGCCACCAGGGCCTGCACCTCGGCCTCCACGGTGACGTTGCAGAGCTGGCCATATACACACTCGAGGCCGGTCTCGGCCTTGAGGCACTCCACGGCCTCCTCAAGGCGACGGGGGTGGATATCGGAGATCATCAGCGCGCGGCATCCCTCCTCGATGCAGCGGCGCGCGGCGGCAAAGCCGATGCCGGCGCCGGCGGCAGCGGTGATGAGCACGGACTTCCCGGACAGCAGCTGATGGCCGGGCACATAGGCGGGTACTTGGGTCACGTTGGCTACCTCGGTCGGATTCACCCCTCCCCTTATAGGGGCCGGCCCGGGAGGCGGCATCGTCAAAATGGACGTCTCGCACCAAGCGCAAGGCCCCCGCCGGTAATACCGGACGGGGGCCTTAGGGTGAGGCGCCGGACGTCGGTCAGGCGTTCTTGACCAAATCCGGCCAGCGCTGGCGCCACGGAGCCGCCTCTTCCAGCCGCGCGGCCAGGCCGATCAGTCGCGATTCCTCGGCATAGCGACCGACGAACTGGGCGCCTATCGGCTGACCGTTCTCGCGCCAGTAGAGCGGCACCGACATGGCAGGATGACCGCTCATGTTGAATATCGAGGTGAACGGCGACGCCTGCATCGCCGCGGCGACATAGTCATCGTAGGGCTGGTCCAGGGAGAGCGCCCCGAGGGGCGGCGCCGGAGCAGCGGTAACCGGCGACAGGAGCAGGTCATACTCTTCCAGGAGCAGATCCACCTGTCGACCGGCCTCGTCGAAGGCGGCCCGTGCCTCGAAGACCTGAGCGGCGCTGAAGTCAGCAGCATGCTGAAGGGTGCGCCAGTTAATCGGCTCGAATTCCGCCTCTCTCGCCTGGCGCCCCAGCGTCTTCTCGCGCTGCCGCACGCTGTAGAGCAGGCCGGTACCGGTGGCCACCCCCATGCCGGCGAATATTCGCTCGACGGGCAGTTCAAGCGCCGCCGGCTCTACCCGGTGCCCCATCGATTCGCACAGCTCGGCCGCGCGGCGGGCCGCGGCCAGGCAGTCCGGGTGCACAGGCTGGCCGAATGGGTTCTGCTCCAGGAATGCAATACGCAGCCTGCGCGGTTCGCGCGCCAGCGCTGCTAGCGGGTTGTCCGTGGGCGGCACACTGCGGCTGCCCGGCTCGGGGCCTTGGGTCAGTGCCAGCAGCCAGGCGCTGTCGCGCACGGTGCGACTGATGACATGATGCGCAGACAGCCCCATCCAGCCCTCCAGGTGCTCGGGCCCCATAGGCACCCGCCCCCGGCTGGGCTTTAGCCCAAACAAGCCACATGCGGATGCGGGAATGCGAATCGAGCCGCCCCCGTCACTGGCGTGGGCTACCGGCAGGATACCCGCCGCCACCGCCGCCGAGGCGCCCCCCGAGGACCCGCCGCTGCTCAGCGACAGGTCCCAGGGGTTTCGCGTATCGCCATAGAGGCGCGACTCGGTGGTGGCGGTCTGGCCGAACTCCGGCGTCGTCGTCTTGGCGAAGATATTGAGCCCGGCGGCCTGGTAGCGCGCCACCAGAGTGGAGTCACGCTTGGCGGGGTCGGCATCCCGGAAGAAGGCGCAGCCGTTGGTGGTCCGAGTTCCCTCGAGGGCGACGCCGAGATCCTTGAGGGCGAAGGGCACTCCGGCAAGCGGCGCCTGCTCGGCCAGGCGCTCCCGCTCGCGCTGCCCTAGCGCCGACAGCCGCCGCGCCTCCTCCTGGGCCATCTCGTGATGCGTCATGGCAAAGGCGTTGATGGCCTGGCGTGCCTCGGCCCGGGCCAGCGACGCCTCTAGCGCCTCGCTTGCGGTGATATCGCCCACGCGAATGCGCCGGGCGATCTCCAGCGCATCCCACTGCTCATATTCCGGTAGCGGCAGCCGCGGGCTGGCGTTGGCGGCGCCAGCCAGGCTCACCCCGCCACCTAGGGCCAGCAGCCCCAGGCTTGCTCCAGCCATGAGCAGGTCACGACGCCGTGGGTCGAAGCGGGTTCCGGTCTCGTCGCTCATATCAGCTTCCCCATACTTTCTGGGCCGGCTCGGCTTGGGTCATCAGGCGGCGGATCGCCTCCCCGGCCTCCTCGGGCGTCAGCCGCCGGCCCCGGTCCTCCTCGGGTCCGGTGCGCCAGCCGTCGCATACTGAAAGCCGCCCGCCCTGGCTCTCGAAGACCTGGCCGGTCACCCCCTCGGAGGCGCTGCTGCCCAGCCACACCACCAGAGGTGCGACGTTCTCCGGGGCCCAGCCGTCGAAGCCTCCGTCCTCGGGCGCCTTGACCACCTCGGGCATGGCGCTCTCGGTCATGGCGGTGCGAGCCGCCGGCGCCAGGGCGTTGGCAGTCACCCCGTAGCGTGCCAGCTCGGTAGCCTGGACCAGGGTCAGGGCCGCCACGCCTCCCTTGGCCGCCGAGTAGTTGGCCTGGCCGATGGAGCCCTGGAGGCCGGCGCCGGAGCTGGTGTTGATGATGCGCGCCTCGACCTTCTGACCTGCCTTGGCCTGCTCCCGCCAGCGCCGCGCCAACACGTTGGCCAGGCAGAAGTGGCCCTTGAGGTGCACCTGCATCACCAGATCCCAGTCGGCCTCATCGAGGCCCACGAACATCTTGTCGCGCAGCACACCGGCGTTGTTGACCAACACCTGGACGTCGCCGAAAGCCTCCACCGCGGCGGCGACGATGCGCTCGGCCCCGGCAAGGCTGGTGATGTCGTCGATCACGGCGATCGCCTCGCCGCCCTGCTCACGGATCTCGGCGGCCACCGCCTCGGCCGCCTCCCGCTGGATGTCGTTGACGCAGACCTGGGCGCCCTCGGCGGCGAATGCCAGGGCATAGGCACGCCCCAGGCCGCCGCCTGCGCCAGTGATGATGACGCTACGCTGTTCGCAGATTCCCATGCTCTTTCCTCAGAGTCGTTCGATGATGGTCACATTGGCCTGCCCGCCGCCCTCACACATGGTCTGCAGGCCGAAGCGGCCGCCACTGCGCTCGAGTTCGTGAAGCAGGCTGGTCATCAGCCGCGCGCCGGTGGCCCCGAGGGGGTGGCCAAGGGCGATGGCACCGCCGTTGACGTTGGTGCGCTCGGGGTCGTAGCCGATCTCGGCCAGCCAGGCCATGACCACCGAGGCGAAGGCCTCGTTGATCTCCACCCGGTCGATCTCGGCCAGAGAGAGCCCGCTCTTCTTAAGCGCCGCCTGGGTGGCGGGAATCGGCGCACGCAGGTGCCAGATGGGATCGTCGCCCAGCACGCTCAGGTGGTGGATGCGCGCCCGGGGCGTCAGGCCATAGCGTTTCAAGGCTCGCTCGGAGACCACCAGCAGCGCCGCTGCCGCATCGGCGGTCTGGCTGGAGACCGCCGCGGTGATGGACGGGTAGGTCGGATCCACCGGCTCCAGCTCGGCCATCTTCTCAAGGGTGGTGTCGCGGGGCGTCTCGTCGTGCTCGACGCCGGCGATGGGCACGACCTCAGCCTTGAAAAGCCCCGCCTCCCTGGCCGCCAGGGCTCGGCGATGACTCTCCAGGGCGAAGGCCTCCATCTGGGCCCGGGAGAAGCCCCAGTGGTCGGCAATACGCTGGGCGGCATAGAACTGGTTGACCGGGGCATCACCGAAGCGTGCTTGCCAGCCGCGACTGCCCGAGAAAGGGTCTGGAAAGCCCAGCGGCTGGCCGGACAGCATGGCCGACGAGATGGGGATCTGCGTCATGGTCTGCACGCCTCCCACCGCCACCACATCCTGAGTGCCGCTCATCACAGCCTGGGCGGCGAAGTGCAGCGCCTGCTGGGAGGAGCCGCACTGGCGATCCACGGTGGTGCCCGGCACGTTCAGCGGTAGCCCCGCTGCCAGCCAGCTGGTGCGGGCAATATTCCCCGCCTGGGAGCCGATGGTGTCCACGCAGCCGAAGATGACGTCGTCATACTCGGCGGCGGGTACGTCGTTACGGGCCACCAGCGCCTCCAGCGCCGCCGCGCCCAGGTCAATGGCGTGCACCTCGGCCAGCCCTCCCTTGCGCCGCCCGGTGGGCGTGCGCAGGGCATCTACGATGTAAGCCTCGCTCATGGGGCCTCCCTGAAGGTGTGGCCAGGGCCCAGCGCAGCACCCTTGGCAAGTATGGCGTCGGCGATGCGCGCCTTGTGGAAGCCGCGGTCACCCCAGGCGGCATCCAAAGCCCAGGCGCGCTTCATGAACATCTGCAGGTCGACTTCCCATGTGTAGCCCATGGCACCATGCACCTGAATGCCGTTGCGGGCCGCCAGCCAGGCCGCCTCCCCGCAGGCCAGCTTGGCCTGGGAGACATGCAGCGAGGCATCGGGATCCTGGGTTTCCAGGGAGTGAGCGGCACGGTAGAGCAGCGGCTTGGCAAACTCGATCTTGCCGGCCACGTCGGCCAGCTGATGCTTGACCGCCTGGAAGGCACCCAGCGGCTTGCCGAACTGGCGGCGCTGGGCCACATAGTCCACAGAGAGGTCGAGCATCCGCTGGGCCAGCCCCAGCAGCTGACCCGCCACCGACTGCGCGCCACGATCCACTGTCTGGGCCCACAGCTCAAGGCCTGCCTCTCGGGACACCACTCGGGTCGCCGAGGTCGGCTCCCACATGACTCTCATCAGCCGCCGGGAGGCATCGATGCTGGGGTTGGCCTCCACGTCCACCAGGGCCCGGGGCACCAGGTGGACCTCGTCCTCGTGGGCCATCAGCAGCAGGTCGGCCAGATGCGCATCGGCCACTAACAGGTTGACCGGGTCACCGATGGCGATACGCAGACCGCCTTCGGCGATGCCTTCGAGCCAACCTTGGCGGTCGCGTACCGCCTCGGGCAGCGCGCAGAGTAGACCGCAGGCGACGTAGGCGGTATCGGCTAGGGAGTCCGGAATGCCATAGTAGCCCAGCTCCTGGGTCATCAGCGACCAGGCAACGTCGCCCATGCCCATGCCGCCCGCCGACTCGGGAACGGAGAGTGCCGTGAGTCCCTGCTCGGCCATTTTGCCGCGCAGATCCGGGGAGCGGCCAGCATCGGTCTCCCATATCTCGCGGAGCACCTCGGGGGCCGCCTCCACCATGAGGAAGCGGCTGATCGCTTCACGAAACGCCAGCTGGTCGTCGGTAAAGGTAAAATCCATGGCAGACCTCAGGACTTGGGCAGGCCGAGCATGCGCTCGGCGATGATGTTGCGCTGAATCTCATTGGCCCCGGCATAGAGGGTGCCCGCTTGGGCGAACAGGAAGCCCTCCAGCCAGCGTGACTCCTCACCGATCTCGGGCGCCTGAGCCAGCAGTTCACCTCGGTGGCCCAGCAGCCGCATGGCGGTCTCGTGCAGCTTGAGGTCGAGCTCCGACCACACGATCTTGTTGATGCTCGCCTCCGCACCGATCTTCTCACCCCGGGCCAGGCGCCCCACGGTGTAATAGGCGGAGAGCGCATAGGCCTCGGCGCCAGCCCAGGCTTCGCAGACCGCATCGCGCAGGGCGGGGTCGCGTCCGGCCTGTTCGGGATGGCGATGATAGAGCTCGACTAGGCGGCGGGCCGCTTGCTGATAGCGGGCAGGGGAGCGCAACAACAGGCCGCGCTCGAAGCCGGCGGTAGCCATGGCCACCTGCCAGCCGGCGCCTTCCTCGCCGATCCGGTTCTCCACCGGCACCCGCACATTGTCGAAGAAGATCTCGGCGAAGGCCTTCTTACCGTTGAGCGCGCGAATCGGGCGGATCGTGACCCCTTCGGCATCCAGGGGCACCAGCAAATAGCTCAAGCCGCGATGTCGGCTCGATTCGGGATCGCTGCGGAAGAGGCCGAAAACCCAGTCAGCGAAGCTGGCGCGGGTCGACCAGGTCTTCTGGCCGTTGATCACATAGTGGTCGCCGTCGCGAATCGCCTTGCTGGCGATGGCGGCCATGTCCGAGCCAGCGTTGGGCTCCGACCAGCCCTGAGCCCACATTTCCTCGCTGGCGGCCATGCGCGGCAGGAAGCGACGCTTCTGGGCCTCGGTGCCGAACTCCATCAGGGTGGGGCCCAGCAGCAGCTGGCCGTTCTGGTTGATGCGCTGGGGCGCCTCGGCGGCGAAGTACTCCTCTTCGAAGATCAGCCAGTCGATCAGGTCGCAGCCGCGCCCGCCGAGGTGCTCTGGCCACATGACCATGGAGAGGCGATTGTCGAAGAGACGGCGCTCCCACTCGCGATGCTGCTTGAACCCTTCACGGGTGTCGTAGCTCGCTAGCGGCTCGCTCGGCACGTTCTTGGCCAGCCAAGCCCGCACCTCGCGCCGGAAGGCCTGCTGTTTGGGGGTATAGGTCAGCTCCATGACGGCTCCTCAGAAGGTGGCCTCGCGCTTCTCGACGAAGGCGCGACGGGTCTCGGCAGAATCTGGCGAGGTGTAGGCCTGCAGGGTAAAGCCCTGCTCCCAGCGATACTTGTCCTCAAGGTTGCCGTCCTCGATGCCGTTAAGCGCCTCCTTGGCGATACGGATCATCGCCGGGCTCTTGGCGGCGATGGCGGCGGCGATCTCGCGGGCGGCGGCGGGGAGCTCGGGCTTCTCCACCAGGCGCTCGATGAAGCCATAGCGGCTCGCCTCCTCGGCAGAGATCGCCTCGCCGGTGAAGAAGAGGTGGCGCACCTTCTGGACCGGGAAGAGGCGCTGCAGGTGGGCGCCGCCGCCCATGGCCCCACGGTCCACCTCGGGCAGCGCAAAGCTGGCGCAGCGCGACGCCACCACGATGTCGGCGGCACCGGTCATGCCGATGCCGCCACCCAGCACATAGCCGTGCACCGCCACGATGACCGGCACTGGCGAGCGGTGGATGGCCCGAAAGGTGGCGTAGTTGCCGGCGTTGACAGCCACGATCCGCTCCGGATGGAGGTCCAGCTCCTTGATGTCGACGCCGGCGCAGAAGCCGCGCCCCTCGGCGCGCAGCACGATGACTCGCACCTCAGGGTCGGTACCAAGCCGGTCGATCTCGGCGGCTAGGGCGTGCCACTCGGTGCTGTCGAGAGCATTGACCGGCGGCCGGTCGATGACCACCTCGGCGATATTGGCCTCGAACCGGGTTTGAAAGGCACTCATCTCAGTTCACCTCCGTGGTAGTCGAACCCTCTTCCGTCTCATGACGCACCGGAGAGAGGCGGGAGAGACAGCGATCGGCGTCGTTGACGATGGTTTCGATCAGCTCTTGCACGCTGATCAGGCGGTCGATGGCAGCGGCGACCTGGCCGCTGGGAAGGATGCCCGCCTCGGCCCGGCCCTCGACCATGGAATGCTGCAGCAGCACCGGCTGGTTGGCGGCCATCACCGTCTGGGCCAAGGCCGCGGGGTCTTCGCGCAGGGCGCGGCGCAGGATGCCCAGCGCCTGGCGGTGGGTCATGCCGGTCTCTCTCTGCCAGCGCCGGGCGCTGCGCAGGGCGATCAGCAGGCGGCGCAGGGGGCCGGCCTCTTCCAGGCGGCGGATGAAGGCGTTGTCGATCATGCGGTGGCGCATGCCGTCTACGGCAAGCGATACCTTGATATGCGCTGGATCCTCCACCGCTAGATAGCGCTCCAGGGTAACGGCGGGGGTCGGGGAGTCGCACGTCATCAGGAAACGCGTGCCCATGGCGATGCCCGCCGCCCCGGCGGCCAGGGCAGCGGCCAAGCCGCGCCCGGTGGAGAAACCGCCGGCGGCGATGACCGGTACCTTCACGCTGTCGAGCACCTGGGGCAGCAGGATAGTGGAGGGCACGCTGCCGGTATGACCGCCACCCTCGCTGCCCTGGATGGTGATCATGTCGGCGCCCATGGCCTCAGCCTTGATGGCGTGCTTTAGAGCTCCCACGGTGGGAATGCACAGTACCCCGGCCTCCTTGAGGCGGGCGACTGTGGTCGCGTCGGGGCCGCGGCCGTAGCTCACCGCGGCGAGGCGGTGGCGGATGGCCAGCGCCACGCAGTCGGCGGCGTTGGACTGGAACATGTGGAAGTTGAGGCCGAAGCGGCGACTGCCGGTAAGCTCGATCACCTTGAGGATTTCAGCCTCCAGGGACTCGGGGGCGATGGTGGCCCCGGCCAGGAAGCCGAAGCCGCCGGCGCGGGTGGTGGCCGCCACCAGTCCAGCATCCGAGACCCAGCCCATGGCGGTCTGCACGATCGGATAGCGGCAGCCCAGCCGCTCGGTCAGGGGGGTAGCGGGCAGGCTCATGAGCCCTCCCCCGCCGCCGCCTTGTTCACCCTCGCCATGCCCTTGGCATCGAAGCCCCCCAGCAGGTCACCGGAGACCTGCTCGTTGTGCACGTGGGCGAAGTGGTGCCAAGCGAAGGCCGCCTCCATGCCGCTGCGCTTGCCCTGCAGGTCCTCGATGTGGTTGATCACCTGCTTGGTCAGCGTCAGTCCCATCCGCGGTTGGGTGGCGATGCGCGAAGCAATGTCGGTCACGGTGGCATCCAGCGCGTCGCGTCTCACCACGCGGTTGACCATGCCCATCTGGCAGGCCCGCTCTGCGCTGACCCGCTCGCCCAGGAAAAGGAACTCCTTGGCCAGGCGCGGGGCCATCTCGTAAGGGTGGGCGAAGTACTCCACCCCGGGAATGCCCATGCGTACCACCGGATCCTGGAAGAAGGCGTCGTCGCTGGCGATGATCAGATCGCAGACCCAGGCCAGCATCAGACCACCGGCCACGCAGGCTCCGTGCACCTTGGCGATCACCGGCTTGGGGATCTCCCGCCAACGCCGGCACATGTTGAGATAGACCTCCTGCTCGCGCACATAGAGGTACTCGCCGCCGGGTTTGTCGGTGTGATCCCACCATAGATGGCGACGCTCGAAGGTGCGGTTGATATCTCGCCCCGGCGTGCCAATGTCGTGACCCGCCGAGAAGTGGCGGCCGGCACCACACAGCACGATGGCCTTGACGTCTGGGTCATCCACTGCGCGCCGGAAGGCCGCGTCCAGGGCATAGGTCATCTGGGAGTTCTGGGCGTTGTTGAACTCGGGACGGTTGAGGGTCAGGGTTGCCACTCCCCCCTCGACACCGTAACGCACCGGCTCGTCGGTCTCGTAGCGGGACTCGTCGGCCCGCTCGACGCGGATATCGTCATGGGACATTGTGACCTCCTCAGGCTGTCTGGCGGCGCCCCGGCGGATTGCCCTTGAGGGCTTTGGCACGCAGGTTGTGGGGATCGAGGCGCTGGACCAGCGCCAGCTGCTCGGCGCTGGGGGCGGGCGTCTCACCGAGGTCCGTGGCCTTTTCCAGCACAAAGCCGGTGTTGTCCTGCACCTCTTCGAAGGTCACGCCGGGGTGCAGGGAGCGCACGCGAATGGCGTGGTCCGGGCCCTCGAAGTCCAGGACGCAGAGGTCGGTGACGATATGGCGGATCTCCAGCAGGTCGCGGCGCATCCCCTCGGCATAGCGGGTCGGGTGGTAGCCGGCCCCGGAGACCATGTCGACCTCGCCTTCGACGAAGACCCGCCGGGTGTGGGCGGGCACGAAGAAGGAGTTGATGTGGTTGATGCTGTTGCCAGGCAGGCCGCGTACTCCCAGCATGGCCACCTTGGGTCGCTCGTAGTCGCCGATGCAGGAGAGATTGGTCTGGCCGAAGCGGTCGATCTGGGTTGGCCCGATCATGGCGTGGCGACGCCCTCCGGCCACGCACTCGAACATGCGCTCGAAGGGTAAGTAGCCGGCATAGCTCGGCTCCGCCTCCCGGGGTCCCAGCGGAATCGGCGTCTCCACCAGCAGCGACTCGCTGTCGGTCATGAGCAGCTCCGGCGTATGGGTCAGCTTGGCCAGGCTGGCGCCCAGGCGGGGGATCACCCCGAGCCCGGAGGCGATCAGCTCGCCGTCGCCGCGCCAAGCCTCCGCAGCAGCCACGATCATCAGATCGGCCAGGGTAAAGTCGGTACTCTTGCTCATCGCCTCTCTCCTTAAAATATCGGTCGCGGCAGGCGACGGATCTCACCGCTGCCGCCGTTGGCGTCCTGATAGGCGGCCTCGCCCGGGGCGATGAAGGCATCGTGATAGGCTTGCCAGCCCCCCTCGTCGCTGGCACTGGCGACATAGCGCTTGAGGTGCTCCAGGTCCCAGCCGTAGTCCGGGTCGCAGCTGGTGGGATGCGCCCCCAGGGGCGCCTCGATCACGCCGCTGACCAGGTAGCGCTCGAAGGTGTTGTCCCTGGCCTGTTCCGGCGTCAGCTCGAGACGCTCCTCGACGCGCTCGGCGGAGACGAAGCAGCGCTCGGCGGCGCGCGCAAAGAGATGGTCGAAATAGGGGTCGCGCCCCTGAACCAGGGTGTTGCCCAGACGGTCGGCAACGTTGACGTGCACGAAGGCGGCGTCGAGGTTGAGCGCCGGCATGGCCACCAGGGTCTCGCCGTCGTCGTAGGGAGAGCGAACCAGCTTGAGTTCGGGGTTGTGGGTCAGCACGTCGGTGCCGATGCCGCAGCGGGTGGGCAGAAAGGGCAGGCGCATGCCGGCGGCACGCAGCCCCCACTGGAACATCCCCTCGTCGAGCTCCATCAGCTCCAGCTCACCGGCCTGGCGGGCCTTGCGGTACCAGGGCTCCAGGGGGATGGCGTCCAGGGTGGCGAAACCGTAGACCAGCTTCTTCACCTTGCCGGCCGCGCACAGCATGCCGACCTCGGGCCCGCCATAGGCGACCACGGTCAGATCCTTGAGGTCGCTGCGCAGGATCTCGCGCACCATGGCCATGGGCTTGCGCCGGGGGCCCCAGCCGCCGAAGCCGATGGTCATGCCATCCTCGAGCTGGCCAACTGCCTCGGCCGCCGTCATCTGCTTGTTCATTGTTCCCCCCCCTGCTGGCCCACGGAAAAGTCGTGCCCCCAGATGCTGACCCGGGTGAACTCGAAAACGCTGTGCTCGGCCCAGTCCACCTGCAGCCCGCCGTGGCCGAACTCCAGATCGAAGCCGGATGGGGTCTTCATGTAGAAGGAGGTCATGCGGTCGTTGAGGTGCTCGCCCAGAGTCGCGGAGAGGGCGACGCCGTGCTCGCGGCGACGATCGTCGGCGCGCCCCACCTCGGTCATGTCGTCCACCTCCACCATGACGTGGACGCAGCCGCTCTCCACGGGGAAGGCGGCCAGCGCCAGGCTGTGGTGGCGACGGTTGCGGCAGTGCATGAAGTGAATGCGCACCGGCGGCGCCGAGGGGTCGGCCCGGAAGTTGAAGATGTCAGAGTGCTCGAAGCCCAGCACGTCACGCACGAAGGCCAGGGTCTCGTCGAAGTTGGGGGCCGGCAGCACCGTATGTCCCAGGCCCATGTCGCCGGTCAGGAAGCGCGGCACGCCCTGGGGCGAGATGAAGGGCAGCAGATCGGAGCGATGGCCCCAGACAAGCTCATGACGGTTGCCGGAAGGGTCCCAGCAGATCGCCACTGCCTGGAAGCCGCGCTGATCGCAGAGCGCCTCGTCGCCGAGTTCGAAGGGCACTTCCTTCGCCTCGAACTCGGCCAGCGCCGCCTCGAATTCGCGCTCGCTAGCCAGCTCCCAGCCGGAGGCGACATAGCGCTTGTCGCGCCCCGGCACCACCAGCATGCGGTAGGGACGCTCGTCCATCTTCAGATAGAGCCCCTCACCGGGGGCCTCCTGAACCATCATGCCTAGGACATGTTCGGCGTACTCACGCCACTCGGCCAGGTTATCGCTCTGGGCCACGACGTAAGCCAGGCTGCGGATTTCCATCTTGCGGACTCCTCACTCGTCCAGTGTATGGACCCAGTATCCGCAAGCCGTCAGCCCACCATCATCGTCCGTTGAGACTAACCTTGCGCTCGCCACCATTCAGGCGCATAAAAAAGTCGCCGGACAGGAATCCTACCGGCGACAAGGACTTGCCGCATAAAGCAACGTCGAGAGGCAGTGCCGCTAGCGGTAGAACATGACCAAGTCGTTGATGACCGAGGGGCGCTCCTCGCCCACCACGTGGGTGTGCACCTCGAGCACCACCTTGGTGCCCTTGCGGGTGACGCCGGCCTCCTTGACCCGGGCGCGGGCCTGAACCCTCGACCCGACGGGGACCGGCGCCGGGAAACGCAGGCGGTCGGAGCCGTAGTTGACCACCGTCGAAAAGCCCTCGATGACGAAATCCAGGGGCAGCGCCAGCCGCGACTGCAGCACCTGCACCAGGGCGCCGTGGGCGATGGTAGTGCCGTAGGGGCTCTCCCTGGCGGCCCGCTCGGGGTCGGTATGGATCCAGTAGTTATCGCCGGAGAGCTCGGCGAAGCGGTCCACCAGCGGCTGGTCGATCAACAGCGGCACGCTCCAGTCGCTGAACTCGTCGCTGACCAGGCAGGCTACGGCCGCGGCGTCATCGAAGGGTACCCGACGGCGACCCTGTTCATCTCTCTCCAGAACCGGCGTCTCGTCGCGCTCGCAGTCACCGCCCGGGCGGGTAAAGCGCAGCAGGGTGTCGCCGCGGGCGTTGACCCGGCAGAAGCTCGGCTGAAGGGCCATGCCCACCTCGATCTCCTCCTCGGCAAGGCCAACCAGGGTGGTGTTCATGCGCACCCCCTCGGCCAGCTCCACCACCGCCAGCGCCTGGGGCAACTCGTCGGCGAACTCGGGCAGGGTGGGAATGCGCGCCAGGGTATAGCTGTAGAGGGTCGCCTCGCCCGACGCCTCCTTCCAGCTCAGCTCAGGCGAGAGGCAATGGGTGCAGTGGCGGCGCGGGTAGAAGATCCAGGCGTGGCAGGCATCGCAGCTCTGCAGCAGCAGGCGCCCTTCCTTCAGCCCATCCCAGAAGGGGCGGCTGATCTCTGTCGCCACGGGTAGCGGTTTGTAGTCCATGCTCTCAACTCCCCTGAAGAATCAGTGCGCCCTGCTCACTCATCACGCCACCCGTTCCCGACACGAAGGCCTGATCACAGCGCGACAGCTGGCGCTCGCCGGCCCGGCCGGCAATCTGGGTGTAGGCCTCGATCACCTGTGACATGCCCCCCGCCGCCGCGGCCTGCCCGAAGCTGAGCTGGCCGCCGTGGGTATTGAGGGGGAAATCGCCCTTCCAGGTCAGGTCGTGCTCGCGCACGAAGGCCATCCCCTCCCCCTTGCCGCAGAAGCCCGCATCCTCGAGGCTGAGCAGCACCGTGATGGTGTAGCAGTCGTAGATCTGAGCCGCGTCCATGTCGCCTGGCCGGGTGCCGGACATGGCGAAGGCCTGGCGCGCGGCGTGGGCGATGGGGGTCTCGGTCATCTCCTCGGCGTAGGAGGGCGACTTGAAGGCGAGCCGCTCGCCAAAGCCTGTAACGAAGGCCGGGCGGTGCTTCGCCCGGGCAGCCAGCTCCTTGGAGGCGACGATCACCGCCGCCCCGCCGGCCACGGGCATGACGATCTCGAGCACATGCAGCGGGTCGGCCACCTTGCGGCTGGCCAGGACATCCTCGACGCTGAGCGGCTGACCGTGGAAGATCGCCTCGGGGTTGGCCAGGGCATTGGTGCGCTGGTCCACGGCGATCTTGGCCATGGCCCTGGGATCATAGCCGTAGCGGGCCGCATAGCGCTGGGCGATCATGGCGTAGCCGGTGTTCTGACCCATGTGGCCGTAAGGCAGGTCGAACTCCGCCTCTGGTGCACCGAAGGCGGTGCTGTGACCGCCGAAGCGCATGGCCCGGGCCATCCAGGCCGGGTCCTCGTCGGGTCCGAAGGGCGCCATGCGAGCCGGCAGCACGCAGAGCACCGCCTGGCACAGCCCCATCTCGATGGCCGCAGCGGCACGCCACACCATGCCGACCGGCGTGCAGCCGCCCAGGTCCACCACCTCGGCGAAGTTGACCTCGATGCCGAGATATTCGGCAGCCATGGCCGGCACGAAGACCGAGGCCTCGTGGAAGTGAGGGCCGTTGATCACCAGCCCGTCCAGATCCTCCCGACGCAGGCCGGCATCGCGCAGGGCGCGACCGGCCAGGTCGGCGACCTGCTCCAGATGGAACATCTGCGGCGCGGTCTGATACTTTTCGGGCCGATACTGGGCGGCCCCCACGATGGCCGCCTTGCCTGACAGTCCCGTCATCATCTTTCCTCGTTGCGGTATTGGAGGGTGGCGCCCCGCTCAGGGGCGAAAGGCGGGGAGGCCCAGCTTCTCGAGCCGCGCTTCTGACCAGGGCACATAGCCCCCCTCGGCGTCGTCGCGCAGATAGATCGGCTCGCCGCACAGCTCGGGGCAGTAGCCCTGGCGCTGCAGATCCACCTTGCGCAGCTTGAAGGTGCTGGTCATGTCGGCGCTGGCCGAGACGCGCACGAACTGCGGCGCGGCGTAGCCGGGCAGGCGCTCGACGGTCAGCGCATAGAAGGCCTCGGGATCGAACGTATGCCCCGGCTGCATCACGATGGCGGCCATCCCCGCACGCCCCTCGAAGCCCGGCACCGTCACGCCGTAGATATTGAGCGACTCCATGCCGGGCAGGTCATCCAGGGCGTTGGCCACCTCCTGAGTGGAGACGTTCTCGCTCTTCCAGCGGAAGGTGTCACCGATGCGATCGACGAAGTAGAAGTAGCGATCCTCGTCATAGCGCAGCAGGTCACCTGAGCGCCAGAAGGCATCGCCATGCCGAAAGACATTGCGTAGGATCTTCTGCTCGGTGGCCTCGACCGAGGTGTAGCCCTCGAAGGGGGCCACCGGGGTGTTCTCCTCATACTGGATCATGCCCAGCCCCTCGCCCACCTCGCCGGGCTCGCAGAGGATGCAGAAGCCCTCCTCGTCGCGCAGGTGCCGCTCGGTCTCCACGTCGAAGCGCACCAGGCGGAAGTTGGTGCGGTTCCAGTCAGGCACCCGACCGCAGGAGCCCACCCGGTTGTCGACGTTGATGAGGCTGGTGTTGGCTTCGGTGGAGCCCCACCCCTCCAGGATGCGCATCTCGCCGAAGCGCTCGACCCAGCGCTGCCAGATCTCGGCGGAAAGCCCCGCCCCCAGCATGCAGCGCAGCGAGTAGCGGCTCGGCTGGCTGTCGTGGTTGAGCAGATAGCGGCAGATCTCGCCGATATACTGGCAGACGGTGACCCCGTGGCGCTCGATGTCCGACCAGAAGGCGCTGACGCTGAACTTGCGGCGCAGCACGATGGCCGCCCCCGCCTTGAGGGCCGTGGAGGTCACAGAGGTGGCAGCGGCGCCGTGGTAGAGCGGCAGACAGCAGTAGAAGACATCCTTCTTGGTGGCCTTGACGGTCGGCACCATCACATCCCCGGAGGTGAGCCAGCGCAGATGGCTGTAGATCGCCGCCTTTGGCAGGCCAGTGGTCCCCGAGGTGAAGATCAAGAGGGTGCGGTCTCCGGTGCGAATCCCGTCACGCTGGCCGGCCGGCGGCGGCGTCACCTCCGCGGCGGCGATGGCCTCGCCCAGGGGCTGCCAGGGCAGCACCCGGGGCGGGCGCGCCGCCAGCTCGTCGTCCTCGACCAGCCACAGCGGCAGGGAGGGCAGCTCCTCGGTTGCCTGGAAGTTCTCCAGGCACTCTTCGCCGACGATGGCATGAGCCGCTCCCGTGGTCGAGAGCGCATGCACCAGCGGCACGCCGCGAATCTGGGTATTGATGAAGGCCACCACGGCACCCAGCTTGACCAGGCCGAACCAGGCGGCATAGAAGGCCGGGCGATTCTCCATGGCCAGCGCGCAGACGTCTCCTGCCCTGACGCCACGAGACACCATGGCGTTGGCCACCTGGTTGGCCCAGGCATTCATGTCGCCGTAGCGGTAGCACTGCGCCTGGTAATACAGGAAGGGGCGGTCGCCATATCGCTCTGACTGCTCCTCCAGCCGATCGGCCAGGGTATAGGGCAGATCGGGGGTCAGCGTCACGGCGGCCGCGCGCTCATCCAGCCTGGCCTGGGTCTCCGCCAGGCTTGGCAGCGGGCCATGCCCCGTGCGCGAGGGCATCAGGTCACTGTCAAGGTTCATGGAGTGTCCTCTGTAGCTCGTTATTGTTCGTCCATGGCCTAGCGCACGCGTATGCGCGGCGCCGGCGTATCGCGTCGCAGGGTGATCAGGAAACGCTCCAGCGGAGCCGGCGCGGCCACCTCGGGCAGCGTCTCCTTGTCAGGGCGCTGGCCCCAGAACTCTTTCCAGGAGGGGAAGAGATCATGGAAGGTGCCCTCGTAGGGCTCCCGGCCCGGCCAGCGCATCTTCAGATCGCCAATGGGCGGGCGGTTCAGGTCGCTGGCGTACCAGTAGCAGGGCAGTCGACGCCGGAAGTACCAGCTACCGCCGATGCGCTCGTAGTCATCCCAGTAGAGCATCTGCATAATCACCCACTCAGGGCCGGTCTCATGCTCGTTCTTGGAATAGACCACCCCTACCGCATGGTCGGGGTCGGTAAACTCGATGAGGTGCTGCCCGAGATGGTGGGAGGTGCCGGTGAACTGGTCGCGCAGGGTCGTGTCGACCCAGGCCTTGAGGTGCTCGCGCCCGCGCCGCTCGCGCCCGACCCGGATGTCCGGGGCGAAGAGGTTGACGTGGGCATCCAGGTCGCGCATGTCCAGGGAGATGGCGTACTTGGCCACCAGCTGGCGGATTTCCTCGATGGATTCGAGCCGGTCAAGGCGCTGCTCCAGAGAAGCTGTCTGCATGTCCTACCCCCTCAAAGAAACGCCATGCCGCCGTTGACGGACACGTTCTGGCCGGTCATGTAGGCCGCATCATCGCTGGCCAGGAAGGAGGCCACACCCGCGAGATCCTCCGGCTCGGCCATGCGGCCCAGCGGAATCGCAGCGATCATCTGGTCGCGCCACTCATCGGGAATATCCGCCATCATCGGGGTGTTGGTGGGTCCCGGCACCAGCACGTTGGCACGGATGCCCTGGGGCGCCAGCTCCCGGGCGATGCTGCGCGTCAGACCCACCACGCCCGCCTTGGTGGCACAGTAGTGGGCGGGGCCTTCGCCGGTGGCAATCGCCGTACTGGAGACGTTGATCAGCACGCCACCCTGGCTGCCCTTCTGCATCAGCCGCACCGCTTCGCGGCAGCAGAGGAAGGTGCCGGTCAGGTTCACCCCGATGACGCGCGCCCAGTTCTCGTCCGGCACCTCCGGGAAACTGTCCATAGCACCGGTGCCTGCACTGTTGATCAGCACATCCACGCGGCCGAAAGCCTCCTGGATTGCCTCGAAGGCTGCCCGCACCGATGCGGCATCGGCCACGTCGCAGCCGAGCCCCAGCGCCCTGTCGCCGAGCTGTGCGGCCACATCCCGGGCCGCCGCCTCCTGCAGATCCAGGGCCGCCACCTGAGCCCCCTCCGCCGCAAAGCGCTGTGCCATGGCGCGCCCCATTCCCTGGCCAGCCCCGGTAATGACCACCACCTTGTCCTGATGCCGCATGCTGCCTCCTGACGCCTGTCATCTTTCAGGAATGGCGGGAAAGAGACCCCGCCCCATGTAGCGCATGATCCGCAGGGCAGCAGGTCGCGTAATCGTCCATCGAGACTATTTCTGACGATATTCCCGTGTGGTCTGAACGGACGATGCTCCCCGGCCAAGCCTGCCGGAGCATCACCTGAACCCCAGGACCCAAGGAGAACAACGGGATGTCGGAACAGAACCTGCCGCTGCCGGAAGGCCACTATGTCGAGCTCCCCAGCGGGCTGCGTCTTCACTACCTGGATGAAGGCAGCGGCCCGGCAGTCATCTGGCTGCACGGCAGCGGCCCGGGAGCAAGCGGCTACAGCAACTTCAAGGGCAACGTGCCGGACTTCGTGGCGGCCGGCTACCGCAACCTGGTGCTCGACCTGCCGGGCTTCGGCCGTTCGGACAAGCCCGACAACGTCGACTATGACCTGGCCTTCTTCGTCGCGGCCCTGCGCGGCTTCATGGACGCCCTGGATCTGCCCCGCGTCACCCTGCTTGGCAACTCGCTCGGCGGCGCCATCGCCCTTGGCATGACGCTGGAGCAGCCGCAGCGGGTCGAGCGACTGATCCTGATGGCCCCCGGCGGCGTGGAGGCTCGGGAAACCTACTTCGAAATGGAAGGTATCCGCCGTATGGTGGAGATCTACGGCCGGGGGCCCATGGGCGTCGAGGAAATGCGCCAGGTGATGAGCCTGCAGCTCTACGACGCCTCGGGGCTGGAGGAGTCGCTTCTCGCGGAGCGCGCCGCGGTCGCCGTCACCCAGCCCGCCAACCTCTTCTCCACCATGTTGGTCCCCGACATGACCGAACGCCTGAACGAGATCCAATGCCCGATCCTCGGCTTCTGGGGCACCAACGACCTTTTCAATCCACCGGGCGGAGCCGACAAGATCCTGGCCGGCGCCCCGAAGGCTCGCTTCCTGATGCTCAACCGCTGCGGCCACTGGGTGCAGGTGGAGCATCGCGAGCTCTTCAACCGCACCTGTCTCGACTTTCTCGCCCACGGCTGACCGGGAGGTTCCATGTCGGATTACGCCGCGCTGCTGTCGCCGGGGCGCATCGGATCGCTGGCGCTCAAGAACCGTATTGTTCAGGCCCCCATGGGCACCAACCTGGCCGAGGAGGACGGCAGCTGCGGGGAGCGCATCCAGGCCTTCTACGAGGCCCGTGCCCGCGGCGGCGCGGGCCTCTTGACCATGGGAGTCGGCGCCATCGCCCACCCCCACGGCACGGCGGAACCCTGGCAGGTCGGGCTCTCGCACGATGACTTCCTGCCCGGGCTGACGCGCCTGGTCGAGCGCGTTCATCACCACGGAGCGCGCATCGCCATTCAGCTTCAGCACGCCGGCAAGACGGCGATTCGCGACCTGACCGAAGGACGCGAGCTCTGGGTTCCCTCCCTGCCGCCCCGCGGCAGCACCGCCATGATGGCCAGCCTGACCCAAGAGGAGCTGGGGCACTTCATCAGCTCCAGCAAGAGCCGGCAGAGCGGACAGCCCAAGATCCGGGTCATGGAGCAGGCCGACATCGACAACCTGGTGTCAGGCTTCGCCGATGCGGCCGAGCGCGCCAAGCGCGCCGGCTTCGACGGCGTCGAGCTTCACGCCGGTCACAGCTACCTGATCGCTGGCTTCCTCTCCCCCTACTACAACCGTCGCGAGGACGCCTACGGTGGCAGCCTCGAGAACCGTGCACGACTGCTGCTGGAGATCATAGGCGCGGTCCGCCAGCGAGTCGGCACCGACTACCCGATCTGGATGCGGCTGGATGCCAAGGAGCTGCATACCGAAGGCGGCATCGACCTCAAGGAGAGCCTCAAAGTCGCTGCCATGGCCGAGGCCGCGGGCCTCGATGCAGTGAGCGTTTCGGCCTATGCCACCCTCAAGGAGGGGCATGAGTTCACCGAGGCCCCGCTGGTCCAGACCCCCGGCGCCTTTCTCGACTGGGCCTCAGCCTTCCGCAAGCGGCTGGGCATCCCGGTGATCACCGCCGGCCGGCTGTCACCGGAGGACTCGGAGCAGGCCATTGCCCGGGGTCAGTGCGACTTCGTCGCCATGGCCCGCCCCCTGCTGGCCGACCCCGAGCTGCCGCGCAAGCTGGCCGAGGGGCGTCGCGAAGCGATTCGCCCCTGCATCTATTGTTATGTCTGCGTCAGCCAGATCTTCCTCAACCAGCGTATCCGCTGCGCCGTGAATCCCATGGTCGGGCATGACCACGAGCTGCGCCTCGAGCCCACCGCCACGAAGCGCCATCTGGTGGTGGTGGGCGGTGGCCCCGCCGGTCTGGAGGCGGCACGCGTGGCCGCGCTGCGCGGTCATCGGGTCACACTGCTTGAGCGCGGACCACGGCTGGGCGGCACCCTGTTCTTCGCCTCCCTGGCCTACTCCCCGAACGGCCCGCTGGTCGATCAACTGCGCCATGAGGTCGAGCGGCTGCCCGTCGAGGTGCACCTGGGGGTCGAAGCGACCCCCGCCCTGATCCAGGCGCTGGCGCCCGATCACCTCATCCTGGCCGTGGGCGCCAACCGCGATGCACCGGCGATCGCCGGCGCCGACCAGGCCCACGTCTGGTCCGGCGATGAGCTGCGCCGGCTGCTGACCGGAGAAGGCGAGGATGTCGCCCGGCGCAAACTCAACCTCTCCCAGCGCATGATGCTCAAGGCAGGCGGTCTCTCCGGCGTGACCGGCAGCGCCGCCGCCCTGCAGAAGCTCTCCAAGCTCTGGATGCCGCTGGGCAAGCGCGTGGTGATTCTCGGCGGCGGATTGGTCGGCCTGGAGCTAGCCGAGTTCCTGGCCCATCGCGGCCGTCGCGTCAGCGTGGTGGAAGCCGGTGGCGAACTCGGCGCCGAGTTTTCCATTCCAAGGCGTTGGCGCGTGCTCCACGAGCTTCGCCAAGCCGGGGTGGAGCTACTGACCGAGCGCACCGCGGAGCGCATCACCGCAGAGAGCGTCCAGGTGCGCGACGCCGAGGGCGACATCCAGGCGCTGCCCTGCGACTCGGTGATCCTGGCGTCAGGCGCCAGGCCCGATGACACCCTCGCCCGAGCGCTGGCGGACGCGCTTCCCGATCTGCCGATCACCGGCATCGGCGACGGCGAGCGACTGGGTTATATCGAGGGCGCCATTCGCGCTGGCATGCTGGCCGGGCGCAGCCTATAGCGGCGTCCGGCCGCTTTCCTGCACAGTGGAAAACAGCAGCAGAGAGCCCGCCGGAATGGCGGGCTCTCTGTCTTGTTGCCGCGATGGTTGCCTCGACCGCTCTGGCTCAGTGACGAAACAGATCGCTTACCCCCAGGCTCGGCAGCGGCCCTGGCGACACCGCCTGGGGCGGCGCCTGGGGCGGCGCCTGGGGCATCGACTGCTGACTAAACCAGGAAGTCAAAAGCCCCAGCCCTAGCGCCAGAGCCAGCGCGGTCAGAAGATAGGCTGGCTTCCGCGCGCGGGGGGTGGCGTGGCGTGGCGGAAACGAATCACGGGATTTATGCATTGTTGTCTCCCCGTTTGGCTGATGGATAACAGGGCGGGTCAAGCCGTACCGCGCCCTGTCTTCCGTTGTAGCGCTCCACTTCCAGCGCCACATGGTCCATACGGACTAACAGCGAAACACGCCGTCAGACCTCGGCCGCCACCGTGCTGGCATAGCGGTCGAGGTGGTAGTCGCCGTCGCCGAGGCAGGCCTGGGCGACTCGAATACGCTTGAGGTACAGGCCCACATCGAGCTCGTCGGTCACGCCGATGCCGCCGTGCAGCTGCACCGCCTCGTGGCTGACCCGCTCGGCCACGGCGCCCACCTTCCACTTGGCCAGACTGACCAGGCGGGCACGCTCGGCGCTCTCCTGATCCACCGCTTCCAAGGCCGCCATGACGGTGCTGCGGGCCAGCGCCAGCTCGACGTGCAGCCAGGCGCAGCGGTGCTGCAGAGCCTGGAAGCTGCCAATGGGCACATCGAACTGGCGGCGCGTCTTGAGATACTCCAGGGTCATCTCGAACAGCGCCTCGCTGGCGCCGAGCAGCTCGGCGGCCAGGCAGGCACGAGCGCGATCCAGGGCCGTCTCGAGCAGTGCGCCGCATCTCTCTCCCCTGGCCAGCAACTGCTCACGCCCAAGCAGCACCTGCTCGAGGCGCAGCCTGGCACCGTTGCGCGAATCCACCAGCGTCAGGCCTTCGACGCTCAGGCCGGCGCTCTCCGCCGGAACCAGGAAGAGCGCCGGGTCGCCCTCCTCCATCAGTGCCGTGACCAGATAGGCGTCGGCTCCCATGCCGTCCACCACCCAGCTCTTCTCGCCATCGAGACGAAACCCCTCCGGCGTACCGCGAGCGTGGCAGGTGCGCGGCAGCACTCGGTGATGGCGCCCCTCCTCCAGTGCCAGCGCCGGGCGCCACTCGCCGGCGATCAGGGGAGGCAGCAGGTCGGCAGCTCGGGCAGGATCGTCCAGCCCTTCCAGCAGGCTGCCGCACAGCACCACCGAGGAGAGCAGCGGCGCCGGGCTCAGTTGGCGCCCCATGGCTTCGCAGATAACGCCCAGGCCCTGATAGCCGAAGTCGAGCCCGCCGTGGACCTCACCGAAGGGCACCGCACTCCATCCCAGCTCGACCATCTCCTGCCACAGCGCCGGCTCGAAGCCGAGCGAATCCCGCCGGTCGCGCAGCGCCCGCTGGGCGTCCACCGGGCTGCGCTCGGCCAGGAAGTCCCGCGCCGTATCGGCCAGCAGCCGCTGTTCATCGTCGTATGCCAGACTCATTTCGCCTCTCCTCTGCCCGCCTCGGGAAGCCCGAGGACCCGCTTGGCAATCACGTTGAGCTGCACCTCTGACGAGCCGCCGGCGATGGTCTGGGCGAAGCTGCCGAGCCAGGCCCGGGTCAGCGCCAGCTCCTGGTCGGTAAAGCTCGACTCTTCCCAGCCCAGGGCGCGCAGACCCAGGACGTCCAGCAGCACCTCGAACTTTTCCTTCTCCTGCTCGCTGTGCACCAGTTTCATGATGGCCATCAGGTCCGAGGCATCCTGGCCGGCGTGCATCTCCTCGGCCATGCGCCGCTGGGTCAGCTCGAAGGCGTGCTCCTCCATCCGGCAGCGAATGGCGCGCAGGTGCAGCGCCTGCTCGGCGCGCCCCCGAGGCTCGGGCAGGTAGTCGCGAAGCAGCGACAGCAGGTCGAAGTGGGTCGGCAGGCTGATCTCGCCGAACTTGGACATGGCGCGCCGCTCGTGCTGCAGCAGGCGCTTGGCCAGGGCCCAGCCCGCATTGAGCTCACCCACCAGATTCTCCCTGGGCACCTTGACGCCGTCGAAGAACACCTGGCAGAAGGAGGACTTGCCGCCGATCAGGTCGATGGGGGCCGTCGAGACTCCCTCGGCGTGCATGTCAATGAGCAGCAGGCTGATACCCTGGTGCTTGGGCGCGTCGGGATCTGTCCTCACCAGGGCGTACATCCAGTCGGACTTGTCGCCGTAGGAGGTCCAGATCTTGGTGCCCTCCACCACGAAGTGGTCGCCCTCGAGGCGTGCCCGGGTGCGCAGGCTGGCCAGATCGGAGCCGGCGTTGGGCTCGCTGAACCCCTGGCACCAGCGCACCTCGCCGCGAGCCATGGGGGGCAGCAGGCGCTGCTTCTGCTCCTCGCTGCCGTGCTCGAGCAGCAGCGGCCCCAGCATCCAGATGCCCAGGTTGATCTGGGGCGGCCGGCAGCGCAGCCGACGCATCTCGGCCTCCAGCACCGCCGTCTGCTCGGCGCTCAGCCCGCCGCCGCCATACTCGCTGGGCCAGTCGGGGCAGAACCAGCCCCGATCGCGCATCCGCTCGAACCACAGCCGCTGATCCTGGCTGACGAACTCGACCTGGCTGCCCCCCCAGACCATCTCGTGCTCCGGCATGGGCGTGCGCATCGACGCCGGGCAGTTGGCTTCAAGCCACTCCCTAACCTGCTGGCGAAACGCAGCTTTATCTTTATCGTTCATGGGTCTGCCTTTATCTAGTCACTTACCACTACCCTAAATGCCTCAAACGAGCGCCACGTCGTCTGGATGAACGATGCTCCGCTGACGGGCCTAGCCACTCGCTGGCTGCCAGCCTGAAGTCGGCGCCTCGATCGCCTGAGCCGAGTTGCGCTGGGCCGACGTGCGCCCCGCCTGACGGCCAAAGAAGGTGGAGTCCCCCAGGGACAGCCCTGAGCTGTACCCTTCGCCCCAGCGTGGCAGCCCGCAGGCCGTGCGCCCGGCCGCGTAGAGCCCGACAATCGGCTCGCCATCCGCATCCAGCACCTCGCCACTGGGCAAGGTCGCCAATCCCCCCAGGGTGAAAGCGTGGAAGTTCGTGTCTTCGGGCGAATAGGCGATCGCTGCAAAGGGGGGCTCGCTGAGCGGGCGCAGCCACTCGGCCCCCTTGTGGAAATAGGGGTCTTCCCCCTTGGCGGCATAACGATTGAACTCCTCCACGCAATGCTGCAGTGCGCCTTCCGGCAGCCCCAGCTCCTGCTCGACTTCCTCCCAGGACTCCCCTACTGCGGCGATGGCTATATCTGGCTCGATGACTGGCCTCCCGAAGATGGCGTTGTCTACCAGCAGCCAGGCCCGGCCTTGCGGCTGGCGAAGCACATAGTGGGCGACACGGCCATGATAGGCGTCCTCATTGATGAAGCGCTGACCACGACTGTTGATGAAAATGCCTTTGACCAGAGAGGCTGGCGGGAAAAACGGCAGGGTCGCGAAGAACTCCTGCATGTTCAGCGTCGCCGCGCCCACGCTGATGCCCATGCGGATACCGGAACCGTTGTCGTTGCCGCCGGTCACCTGCTGCTTGCAGTCCAACGCCTGGGGAGCGAAACGCTTGACCATTTCCTGATTGGCGATAAACCCCCCTGCGCACAGGATCACCCCGCGGCGAGCGGAAACAAACCATGCCTTGCCATCCAGGCGCACCACCACGCCTCGCACTGCACCGCTATCATCGACAATCAGGCACAGCGTGCGGGCACCATAATGTACCCGGGCACCCAGTGCCTCGGCTCGGCCACAGAGGCGCTCCATCAGCACCTTGCCCCCACCCCAGCCCGTGTACTGGACGGTGTGCCCCCGAGGCGCCGGAGCGGCGTGCCTGCAAAATGGCCAGGCCTGTTCGCTGCCCGACCACAGTAGCGTGTCGTCGGTCGTGGGCTCGATCCATTTGCCCGGCAGGTAAGTCCCTTTAAAAGGCACGCCTTGCGCCTTGAGCCATTCGAAATGCTCCACGCCATGCTTGGCATAGAGCGCGACCCGCTCCGCATCTGCCGCAGGCCCCCCGGCCATCAGCAAATAACGCTCGAAGTCATCGGTGGCGTCGGTGAAGCCCGCCTCCAGCTGTACGGAAGTGCCGCCACTACCGCCCACATAGACCTCGCCGCCAGACCAGGACGCGCTGCCCCCGCCTTTCGCGGCAATCTCGAACACGTCGACCTCAGCCCCGGCCTGTCGCGCTTCGATAGCAGCACAGCTGCCTGCAGCACCGAACCCCACGACAGCCACATCCGTCTCGATATCCCAGTGGGGTACATCGGCGAGACGACAAGGCCGGGCGGGAGAGTAGTCACTCATGGGATGTCTCCATTGTTCACCACCCTACTGTTGCCAGAATGGTCCACCCGGTCACAGGCCCGGGTTTCCCTTGGCAAGAGAGTCCTGCGACTAGCGTCGGCGTGGTAGGCCCAGCCCGAACTGGGCGATCAGCTCGCGCTGGATCTCGTTGGTGCCACCGCCGAAGGTCAGGGTCACAGAAGCACGCACCTCGTACTCCAGGTCCCCCATGAGCACCGCGGCAGGGCTGCCGTCGCGCACCAGGGCGCTGCGCCCCACCACTTCGACCAGGCGGCGCAGGATCTCGACCGCCGACTCGGAGCCGTACACCTTGGTGATGGAGGCCAGAGCCACGTCCATCTTGCGGCGATCAAGATCGGCGGCGATCCGGAAATTGATCAGGCGCATCGCCTCCAGCCGCGCATAGCACTCGGCCAGGGCCCGCTGCACCCAGGGCTGCTCGATGGGACGCCGCCCGCGCTCGTCCAGGGTCCTCGCCCAGAGGTAGACGCGCCGGAACAGCCCCACCACCTTGTCCGACCAGGAGCCCAGCCCCAGGCGCTCATGGTTGAGCTGGGAGGTGACGAGCCGCCATCCGCCGTGCAGCTCTCCCACCAGATTCTCCTTGGGCACCCTGACGTCGTCATAGTAGGAGGCAGCCGTGGGATTGCTGCAGGTGGGGATGACGGTGCTGGAGAAGCCGGGATCCCGGGTGTCCACGATCAGGATCGAGATACCCTTGTGGCGAGCGCGGTCAGGGTCCGTACGGGCGGCCAGCCAGATATAGTCGGCGTTCTCCGCTCCCGAGGTCCAAAGCTTGTTGCCGTTGACCACGAAGGTGTCGTCCTGCAGGCGCGCCGTGGTCTTCAGGTTGGCCAGGTCGGAGCCGGCCTCGGGCTCCGAGTAGCCGATAGCGAAGTGAATCTCACCCGCGGCGATGCCGGGCAGGAAGCGCGACTTCTGCTCCTCGGTACCGAACTCCATGAGCGCCGGCCCCACCGTGCTGATGGTGACGAAGGGCAGTGGCGCACCGGCGATATTGGCCTCCTCGAAGAAGATCAGCTGCTCGGTGGCCTGAAACCCCTGGCCGCCGTACTCCTTGGGCCATCCCACCGCCAGCCAGCCATCCTGGCCGATCTGGCGCACCACCCGGCGATACTCCTCGCCGCCCTCCTGGCCGCGCAGCCGCTGTCGAAGCTCCGGTGTCATCAGCTGAGAAAAATAGTCGCGTACCCGCAGTCGCAGCGCCTGCTGCTCAGGTGTCAAATCCACAAACATGTCGTCACCTCACTCCCTGCCCAGAATCAGGCCGCTGGTCGGCACACCGGTGCCCGCCGTGACCAGCACGTTCTCCACGCTCTCCACCTGGTTGACCGCAGTGCCGCGCACCTGGCGCACCGCTTCGGCCACGCCGTTCATGCCGTGGATGTAGGCCTCGCCGATCTGCCCGCCATGGGTATTGATGGGCAGCCGGCCGCCCCGGGCGTGGTGGCCGGCGCGCACGAACTCCTTCGCCTCGCCGCGTGGCGCGAAGCCGAACTCCTCAAGCTGAGGCAGCACGAAGGGCGTGAAGTGGTCGTAGAGCACCGCCGTCTGAATGGCCTCCGGGGCGAGTCCCGACTGGCCATAAAGAGAGCGCGCCACCACGCCGAGCTCCGGCAGCCCGGTGATCTCCTGCCGATAGAAGGAGGTCATGCTCTGCTGGCCCTCGGCCATGCCCTGGGCACCCGCTTTGATCACCACCGGGCGGTCGGTAAGATCCCGCGCCCGGTCGCGGCGCGTGATCACCATCGCCACGGCCCCGTCGGACTCCTGGCAGCAGTCGAGCAGGTGCAGCGGCTCGCAGATCCAGCGCGACGCCTGATGCTCCTCCAGGGTGATGGGCTTCTGGTAGAAGAAGGCCTCCGGGTTGGTGGCGGCAAAGTCCCGCGCCGCCACCGCCACCCGGCCGAAGTCTTCGGAGGTGGCCCCGTAGGCGTGCATGTATCGGCGGGCGAACATGCCCACCCAGGCCGCCGGGGTGTGGAAGCCGTGAGGCATGTACCAGCCGTAGTTGACGTTGTCGAAGATGGGGGTATCGCCGAAGCCGTAGCTGCCACTGCCGAAGCGGTACCAGGAGCGCTCGTTCAGGGAGCGGTAAACCACCACCGTATTCGCCATGCCGGTGGCCACGGCCATGGCGGCGTGCATGATCGGGCCGCAGGCGGCGCCACCGCCGTGGGGCACCTGGGAGAAGAAGCGCACCTCGCGACATCCCAGCAGCCGCGCGATCTCATACTCGGGCACTTTATCGACACTGTAGCTGCTGAAGCCGTCTACCTCTGCCGGGTCGATGCCCGCATCGGCCAGGGCCGCCAGGGTCGCCTCCATGGCCAGGCGCAGCTCGGTGCGTCCCGAGTTCTTGGAAAACTCCGTGGCGCCGAGCCCCACGATGGCGGCGCGGCCGGCAATCGACTGTTCCGTCATGCTCGTCTCTCCTCGTCGAGGGGCAGCTGCAAGGTTGCCGTTCCAGTCACGTGGCTGCCCATGGAGTTTTTGCCCTTGAAACTCACGTCAACGCTGCGCGCGGCGCTGTCCACGGCGCTCACCTCACCGCTGAACACCATGGTGTCACCGGGGTAGTTGGGCGCGCCCAGCTTGATCTTGAGGTCGAAAAAACGCGCCCCGGGGCCGGCCCACTCTTCCACGAAGCGCTGCGCCAAACCGCTGGTGGTCAGGATGTTCATGAAGACATGGGGCGAACCCAGCGCCTGGGCCGCGTCCTTGTCGTGGTGGCCGGGAAAGTAGTCGCGGGTGGCCACCGCGCCGCCGGCGATCAGCGTCACGGTGATAGGAATCGACAGCTCGGGCAGCGACTCACCCACTGTCACATCGTCAAGATGCCGCATGTTCTTCAAGGTCATATTTCCATCCTAGAGTGTCATGTTCAGCCAGCCACTGCCCCAGGGCGTCGAGCACGGCGCTGCCGCCGCCCAGCTCACTGCCCAGCACGCGGCTCCAGTAGAGGTAGCGATGAATCGGATAGGTGATGTCGACGCCAATGCCGCCGTGCACGTGCTGGGCGCGATGGCCGATGCGATGCCCCGCCTCACAGGCGAGCCAGGCTACGCTGGCCGCCTCGGCCTCGCAGGCGAGCCCGGCATCCAGGCGGTAGCAGAGCTGCCAGAGCGTCGAGCGCAGCGTCTCCAGATCGATGCGCGCATCGGCCATGCTCATCTGGACCGCCTGGAAGCTGCCGATGGGCTGATCGAACTGGCACCGCTCGGTGACATAGGCCACGGTATGGCGCAGTTGGGCCTCACTTACGCCCAGCTGCAGCGCCGCCAGGGCCGCTACCGCCCGCGGACGCAGCCAGGCCAGCGCCGGCTCCGGCAGCAGCTGCGAGTGGCCGATCACCACGCCGTCACACACGAGGTCGCACACCGGTTCGCCCTGGGCCATGACGCCCCCGCGTCGCGTCACTCCGGCGCTCTCGGGGTCCAGCCAGGCCAGCCGCATGCCGTCCGGCAAGGCCAGCGGCACGATGACCAGCGCCGCCTGCTCGGCGTAAGGCGCCGCTGCCAGGGTGCCGGCCAGAGTCCAGCCATCCGGGTGAGGCTGGGCCAAGAGACAGGGCCGCTGCGCGACAACGGCATCAATGCTGCCCAGAGTGAGCAGCCGGTGGCCGGCCGCCGCCGCCTCCACCAGCGGCGCCTCGGCGCTGTCGCCAAATGTCGCCAGCAGAGTGGCGGCCAGCTGGTGACGCAACAGCGGTACCGGGCCAAGCGATTCCCCCTGGGCCTGCAGCACCAGCATCAGCTCCGTCATGCCAAGCCCGCTGCCCCCCTGGGCGTCGGGGATCAGCAGGGAGTGAAGCCCGGTCTCGATGCAGGCCTCCCAGAGCGGCACCAGCCAGGGCTCACCGGACGCATCGAAGCGCTGCAAGGCCTCGTCATGGGAGTGGTCACCGAACAGCCCCCGCGCCATCTCGGCGATGGCCTGCTGCTCTTCGCTCATCGTGAAATCCATGCCGCCTCCTCAAGCACTTGCCGGGCGAAACTGGGGCAGTACCAGGTCGCCATCAAAGGTATTGAAGACCACCTCGAGACGCTGCCCGATCTCCAGGCGGTCGGGGTCCACGTCGACAAGGCCAGCGGCCAGGCGCACGCCCTCGTCCAGCTCCACCAGGCCGATGGGGTTCGGGTAGGCGAAGGGCGGCACTTCGGGATAGTGCATGACGACGAAGGAGTAGAGATGCCCCTGTCCGCTGACCGTCTCGTAGCTCAGCTCGAGTGACTGACAGTGGCTGCAGGCGGGGCCGGGAGGGTGCTGCAGCTCGCCGCAGGCGCTGCAGCGCTGGATGCGCAGCTCGCCGACCTGGCACCCCTCCCAGAAGAAGCGAGTGTCGTCGCTGATGCCGGGACGCGGGCGCGGCACGTTGGCAGGCACGTCTTCGACCCGGGCCGGCTTGGCCTTGGCCACCTGGGCCGGCCGGAACTTGAAGACACGAAACATCAGCTGCCCCACCGGCTCGTCGCCGCCGGGTGCCTCTGCAAAGAAGCGCATCACCAGGGTGACGAAGTAGCCGGTGCCAAGGCCCGTGCTTTTCTCCTCGCTGACCGAGTCGAGCCGAGTGGTGTAGTAGAGCCTTTCTCCCAGACGCACATAGCGCTCGAAGCTCAGGTTCGAGTTGACCGCCACCACCGAGGCAAACCCCTGCGCCTCCAGGAGCTTGAGCGCCTCGTAGGGGTTCTCGTCGGTGGAGCCGGGCGGGTAATTGTTCTGGTGCATGCCCTCCAGGCACCAGGCCTGCAGCATGGCGGGAGGGGCCACGATGCCTTCGTGCTCGGTGGTCAGCGCATAGGCCTCGTCGGTATAGAGGGGGTTGTCGACCCCCATCGCCTCGCACCATTGGCGAATCATCGGCGCATTGACGCGATCCCAGGCGTAGACGCGCCCATATTCACGCCCCACAAGGGCACGCACTTCGGATATCCACTCTTGTTCAGCCACGGGTTGAGTCTCCTGCATGTCCGGCTACCCTGCGGCAGCCGCGAAAGGGTTAGGGGGCGGCGCTGCTGGCGGAGAGAAAGGCGGGACGCTCGCCGCCGCCGTGAAGCAGCAGGTTGCAGCCGCTGGCATAGCTCGCCAGCGGCGAAGCGATGAAGCAGCAGGCGCGGCCGATATCCTCCGGCGCGGCCAGCCGGCCCGCCGGAATGGTCTCGGCGACCCGTGCGATGCCCGCTTCGTCGCCGTAGTGCAGATGGGACTGCTCGGTCTGCACCAGTCCGGGGCTGACGGCGACGACGCGCACCTTGGGAGCCCACTCCACCGCCAGCGATTGCACCAGCGACAGCACGCCCGCCTTGGCCGCACCGTAGGCGGCAGTGCCCGGGGAAGCGCGCAGGGCGCTGATGCTGCCGATAAAGACGATGCAGCCTCCTTCCGGCTGGCGCTGCATCATCCGGTTGGCGTGCTGGGCCAGCTCCAGGGGCGCGATGAGGTTGAGGCGCAGGATGCTCTCGTGGAAGCGCGGCGAGGCCTCGTCCGCCTCCGCTGCAGGGCTGCCCCCGGCGTTGTTGATCAGCACGTCCAGACGCCCGTAGCGTGATGCGATGCGCTCGAACATGTCCTGCTGGGAGTCCCGATCGCGCACGTCTGCCTCGAGAAAGTCGGCGCGACGACCATCGGCTTCCGGCAGCTGGCCTGGCGCCTGGCGTCCACACACCACCACGTCGGCCCCCGCCTCCAGGAAACAGCGGGCGATACCCGCCCCGACGCCTCGGGTCCCCCCTGTGACCAGCACCACGCGCCCCGAGTAATCGGGCATTGATGATCTGACTGGCTGCATCCGGCTCTCCTCGCTTGCCTCTGACACCATGACGCCAGTCTAGAGAGCACGACTCATCGGCCACTTCGTCTGAACGGACGATGGCGACATCCGCGGCGAGGGTGACCATTTCCCAGACCCCCAGTTCGAGAGTGACGTCCATGACAGCAACAGATGAGACAGCGCCGCCGGTTCTGCTGGACTGGCCGGCCGAGGGCGTGGCAAGGCTGACCCTGCACCGTCCCGAGGCCACCAACGCTCTTAGCCTCGAACTGCAGACGCGGCTCTCCGCCTATTTCCGCGAACTGGGCGAGGACGAGCGGGCCCGCTGCATCGTGCTCACCGGCGGTGACCGCGTGTTCGCCGCCGGCGGCGATATTCGCAGCATGATCGAGGCCGACCCGATCGAGATTCACCGGCGTCATACCGAAAGGCTCTGGGCGCCGATTCAGCACTGTCCGAAGCCGGTGGTCGCAGCGATCAACGGCTACGCCTTCGGCGGCGGCTGCGAGCTGGCGATGCTGGCCGATGTACTCATTGCCAGCGAGGGGGCCAGCTTCTGCCAGCCGGAAATTCGCATCGGCATCATGCCGGGCATCGGCGGCACTCAGCGGCTGGTCAGAGCGGTAGGCAAGGCCAAGGCCATGCAGATGGCGCTGACCGGGCGCCCCATCACGGCCCACGAGGCATGGGTGGCCGGCCTGGTCAGCGAGCTGGTGCCCGATGAGCAGGTGGCGCCCCGCGCTCTGGAAGTGGCGGCGCAGATCGCCGAGCTCTCGCCGCTGGCGGCCGAGCAGATCAAGGAGGTGATCCTCGCCGGCCTCGATGCCCCCCTCGAAAGCGCCCTGGCCATCGAGCGCAAGGCCAACGCACTGATGTTCGCCTCCCAAGATCAGCGGGAAGGCATGCTGGCCTTTCTGGAGAAGCGCCGCCCTCAGTTCACCGGGCGCTGAACGCCGCCCGCCTGCCCACCGCTCAAGGAGGTCGACATGTATCAACCACTCTTCACGCTCACCGGCAAGCGCGCCCTGGTGACCGGCGCCGGACGCGGCATGGGGCTTGGCATAGCCCGCGCCCTGGCCCGCCAGGGTGCCCGGGTGGCCGTCAACGACGCACTGCCCGAGCGCGCGCGCGAGGCGGCCGAATGCCTGGTCAACGAGGGCCATGACGCCCTCGCCGCTCCGGCGGACATCACCGACCCTGCACAGCTTCACGAGATGGTCGCCGGCGTTCAGGCGAGCTGGGGAGGCATCGATATCTTTGCTGCCAATGCCGGCGTCCCGGTGGGCGGCATGACCTATGGCCGCTTCCTGGAGAGCGCGCCGGAGGAGTGGAAGGCCTATATCGACCTCAACCTCTACGGCCTGATGCACGGCTGCCAGGCGGTGTTGCCCGGCATGCTGGAGCAGGGCTGGGGCGGATCATCGCGATTACCTCAGAGTCCTGGCGGGCCGGCGTGCCCATGGGAATCGCCGCCTACGCCGCTTCCAAGGCCGGTGCCGTCGGCTTCATCCGGCAACTTGCTGCGGAGACCGGCCGCCAGGGCGTCACCGTCAACGCCCTCTCGCTGGGTACGATGAACAACTGGCAGGGCGCCGAGGCGATCGCGAGGAAATCCTGCGCGGTGGCCCGGGCGGGCTCTCCCCACGACGTGGGCGCCGGGGTCGCTTACCTGGCCTCGGAGGAAGCGAGCTGGGTCACCGGGCAGGTCCATGCCCTCAACGGTGGCAGCCTGACCGCCTGATGCCACTGGATGTGCAAAAACGTCAATGGGGAAGGGCCCACTTGTTGAGCGGGCCCTTCATTTGGGTTCTTCTCACCTTCTTGCGCTTCTTGATTTGATCGCGAAGCCCCGCCCTGCTAGCCGGCCTCCCTCTCTGCGAACAGGCCACGCTCACGGGCAAGGGGCTGGGCATCCAGGGTGCGATACTGCAGCGACTCTGCTTCGGGCGCGGTGGCCAGCCACAGCAGCACCGCCGCCGGCAGCGCCGGCGATACCGCGCCGTAGCGACGGGCCAGCTCGCCATCCTCGCCCAGGGTAGCCTGCAGCGCCTCCGTGGCCACCACGCCAGGGTTGACCGTGTAGGCCCGGATGCCCTGATCCCCGAACTCCCGCGCCAGCACCCCCGAGAGCCGCGAGACGGCCGCCTTGCCGGCACCATAGGCATAGCCCCAGCCGCCCTTATCGGCCGGCAGCGGCGGATCCTTCTCTCCGGCGCCAGAGGTGATGTTGATCACCACGCCGCCGCTCCGGGACAGCATGGCCGGCAGCAGCGCCTGCGTCAGCAGCACCGGGGCGATCAGGTAGCCCTGGGCGACGCGGGTCAGGGTCTCTGCCGTAAGCGCCATGAAGGGCGCGTTGAGGTCGCGCCCCTGGTAGATGGCATTGTTGATCAGCACATCCACGCGGCCAAAGTGGGCCAGCGCCTGCTGCGCCGACGCCTCTACCGAAGCGCTGTCCATAAGATCCATGGGCAGCGCCAGCACTTCGGCGCCGCACTCTTTCAGCGCCTGGGCGGTTTCGGCCAGGCTTCCCGGGAGCGGTGTGCCGTCGGCACGGGACAGCGCGTGCTCGTGCAGCTGGCCCTCCACCTGGGTACGTCCGGTAATCACCAGGTCGAAGCCGGCCCTTGCAAAGGCAAGCGCTGTGGCGCGCCCGATACCGCGACTGGCACCGGTAATAAAAGCGACTCTGCGGCTCATGAGATTCTCTTCTTGGCTGGCATCACCACCATGCTGGGCTCTGCTGCGAAAAGGAGCATCCTTCAGTCGGACTAGCTGACCAAGGAGTCCAGCTCGCCACCAAGTCCGCCGCCCAACGGCGCCACGCTGTTGAGAAAAAGTCTAACCAGTTCAGTCTGGCGTCTGACGCCGGTCTTGGAAAAAATTGAGCGCAGGTGAGCGCGTGCCGTATTGCGGCGAATGCCCAGCTCTTCGGCCGCCTCCTCAAGAGACAGGCCGTTGGCCAGCTGCAGGGAGAGCTGCGTCTCGGCGGGCGTCAGGCCGAAGAGCTTCTTGGCCACTTCGCTGCTGGCCTGGGAGCGCCCCACCGCATCGCGGATATAGACCGCGGCGGCTGGCTGCCCCTTGCCATCGGCCCAGGCGGTGCGTGCGATGGGCTCCACCACCACGCCCAGGTTGACCTCCCCAGAGGGACGAGTCAGCGACATGGCCTCGGGAAAGCCCACCCCCCCGGTCTCAGATTCGGCTTGGCTGAAGGCCTGGCGAATCAACCGGCGCAGCTCCTTGTTGTCGCTGGGGTAGAAGGCTTCCAGGCGCCCGCCGACGACCTTGAGCCCATCTTCGATCTCGATCAGGTGCCGCGCCGCCAGGTTCTGATCGATGACTAGGCCGCTCTCGTCGACCAGAATCATGCCAAGGGAGAGTTTCTCTACCGCTTGGCAGTAGAGGGCGCTCATCGAGGCAGTGCGATCAAGCTGGTTGTGCAGCGCCAAGGCACGTCGCAGATGGGGAATGATGCGTTCGCACAATGCCCGCTCCTCCGTACCAAAGCCCGGTGAGCTCTCATCGCGGGTGATACGAAAGCGCAGCCGACCTGCATCAGGGGTCTCGATGTCGGCGCCCAGCAGATGGTACACCCCGCTCGGAGCGCACCAGTGTTTCCGGTAGCTGCTCTGCCGCCACTCCCCTTCGCTCATGACGTCCTCAACGGTAAATACCTTGTTGGGCGATAAGTTCGAGAAAGGGGTAGTCTGGTGCTGATAGGGGAAGTAACTGACGCTAGCGTCACCGAGTTCACGACCTTGGACGCGACCTACGGCCACCATCAGGCCGGTCTCATCCTGAGAGGGCACCCGCAGGATCAGGGTGACGAAGTTGGCCGCAAACAGCTCTTTGACGATGTCGAGCGCCGTGCGCCAATGCTCAGTCTCATGGGCTGCCTCGTAGAGGCTCGATACCAGCTTATCGTAGGTATCCAGATCCAGGGTGGTCATACTCTTGGCGCCCCCTAGGCGGCCCCCCCGAGAGGGCCGCTTTCGTTATCGTTGGAAGTGGAGGGTTTGCGTTAACTTAGCGACTGTGGCCAACCGAATGTATACCACCAACGTATACTTCTTAAGTTGGCCTGAATCGCAGCACTCAGGCTTCCACATAGCCCTCGGGGCCAGGCGTATAAAGAATCTTCCTGTCAAACGCACAGGGCGCCTCACCGCGGCGAACCTTTTCGACCAGGTCGGGGTTGGCGATGAAGTGGCGCGCAAAGGAGACCGCCTCCCCCTCGCCGGAGGCCACCGCCTCGGCGGCGCTTTCGGGGGAAAAGCCGTTGTTGAGCACCAGCGGCCCTTCGAAGGAGGCACGCGCCAGGGCAAAGGCATCCAGGTCCTCGAGCGGGGAGCGCATCATGTGCAGATAGGCCAGTCCCAGCGGCGCCACCCGACGCAGCAGCTCGCGATGGGTCTCCACCGACTCGACGTCGCTCACGTCGTTGTAGGTGTTGCCGGGATTGAGGCGCAGCCCCACCCGGTCGGCGCCAATCTCGGCGCTCATGGCCTCCAGGCACTCAACCACGAAGCGCACGCGATTCGCGATGCTGCCACCGTAGGCGTCATCGCGTCGGTTGGTGCGCGCACAAAGAAACTGCATCGGCAGATAGCCACTGGTGCCGTGCAGCTCCACGCCGTCGAAGCCGGCTTCCCTGGCGAGCCGCGCGGCGCGGCCGTGTATGGCCACCGCCTCGACCACCTCGGCGGTGGTCATGGCTCGCGGCGTATCGAAGGGCTGCATGCCGCTCTCGTCGGTGAAGACCTCCCCTCGAGCGGCTACATCGCTGGGCCCTAGGGTCGCAACGCCCGGCCCCTTGACATGGCGGCTCCCGATACGTCCAGCATGCATGATCTGCATCACGATGCGCCCTCCGCGGCGGTGGACGGCATCGGTCACCCTGCGCCACCCGGCAACCTGCTCTGCGGTGACGATCCCCGGCTGACGACAGTAGGCCTGGCCCTCGGCACAAGGCCAGGTGCCCTCGGCCACGATCAGACCCGCCTCGGCGCGGGCCGCATAGTGATCGGCCATCATCTGTGTGGGCACGCCGTCTGCCGCGGCACGATTGCGCGTCATCGGCGCCATCACGATGCGGTTGGCGAGTTCCAGCGCCCCAAGGCGTGTCGGTGTCAGCAGGACATCCACCTGGGCCGCCACCTGCCCGCTATGTTCTTGCACTTCGCTCATGCCAAGCCTCCCGCTAGTCCATGGCCGTGATCAGCACGGCGCTGCGCCCACCGTCGACGGGCAGGGTGGCACCGGTGATGTAGGAGGCCGACTCGCTGGCCAGAAAGAGCACCGCTTCGGCCAGTTCCTCGGGGCGCCCGACGCGCCCCATGGGGATCAGCTTCTCGGTGCTGCGACGGCTGGCCTCGTCGGCCAACATGCCGGCGGTGGCCGGCGTCTCGACTACCGCCGGCACCACCACGTTGACCCGGACGCCATCGGCCGCGCCCTCGGCGGCGGCCGCCCGGGAAAAGTTGATGACCGCTGCCTTCGAGGCGGAGTAGCCCGACATGCCGGCGGTGCCCAGCTCGCCACAGATCGAAGCCAGGTTGACGATGGCGCCGCCGCGGCCCTTCATCAGCCGCAGGGCCGTGCGGGTCGCCCAGAAGGTGCCATCCACCGTGGCCGCAAAATTCTGATGCCACTCTGCGGTGCTCATCTCCACCAGCGGCCCCCAGGTGAATGCCATGGCATTATTGACCAGGATATCCAGGCTGCCGTGACGCTTGGCGGCCTGTTCCAGGGCCGCGACGAGTGCTGCTTCATCGCTGACGTCGGCCACCACAGCCTCGGCCTGACCGCCTTCGGCGCGGATCGCCTCGACCACGCCCTGCAGCGGCGCCTCGCGCCGCCCACAAATCACTACCCTGGCGCCTTCCCGGGCCAGCAATTTTGCGGTCGCCTCGCCGATGCCGCTACCACCTCCTGTCACGAAGGCCACCTTGTCCTGCACCTTGCCGCTCATGCCTTATCCTCCACCATCTCAGTTAGCGATTGCCTGTCCCATCACCCTGTCGAACTCCCCGCGCCGCGCCATCGTCCGCAAGGACTAGAGAAACCTCAGCACCAGTCGCGGACTGGCCGGCTGGGCTTGGCAGCTCAGCGTCATGCCCCGGGCCAGGTCACGCTCATCGAGCACGTCGTTGTGCAGCAGCAGCACCTTGCCCTCCTCGACCCGGCACATGCAGGTGGCGCACATACCGGACTGGCAGGCGCTGGGCAGCAGGATGCCTTGTCGTTCAGCCGCCTCGATCAGCGTCTCGTCGGCGCGGCACTGGAACCGCAGCGTCTCTCCGTTCAAGGTCACGCTGACCTCGCTCTCCCCCTCGCTGGCGGCCGGCTCGGTTGAGGTGACGGCCTCCGCCGCTGACGAAGATGCTGGCGTCGCCGACTCTAGGGCAGCCGGGCGACTCGGCGGCGAGAGAAAGCGCTCGAGGCGCACCCGCTCGGGCGGTACGCCCAGGGCGCTCATGGCCTCCTCCACCGCCGCCATAAAAGGACCAGGACCGCAGATGAAGACCTGCGCATGCCACCAGGGCCTGGCCAGCCACATCAGCTGCTCTCGACGCGGCGGCCCCTGCACGGAGTCGAGCAGATGGATCACCTGCAGCCGCTCCGGGTACTGCCCCTGCAGCTCGCGCAGCAGGTCGGCGAAGATGACCGAGCGCTCGTCGCGATTGGCAAAGACCAGACAGACACGGCCGTGCCCTTCGGCCAGTACGGCGCGCAGGATCGACAGCACCGGCGTGATGCCGCTGCCGCCGGCGAAGAGCAGGAAGTCCCCCTCGGGAGTATCAGCGACGAAGCGCCCCGCCGGCGCCAGGCTCTGCAGACGCTCCCCCGGCGCCAGCGCATCGCAGATCCAGTTGGAGCCCAGCCCGCCAGGCACCCGCTTCACGGTGATCCTGAGATCGCCATCCAGGCCGGGCGTGCTAGAGAGGGAGTAGCAGCGCTGGATCGCCTCGCTCTCTGCCGGCAGCCGCACCGTCAGGAACTGGCCGGGGCGGTAGGCGAAGGCGTTCCGCTGAGCCCCGGGTACCTCCAGCCAGATCGAGCAGGCATCGGGGGTTTCGTTGATGACCTCGCGCACACGCAGGGAGTGGTAGCGTGAAGCGTCCATGTACCCCTCCAGCGTCTTCAGATGTAGGGATCGGCGTTGGGAAGACCAAGCATCACCGCCCCGAACGACCGCGCGTAGGCGTCAGTGTTATTGGCGATGTGCCCCCGTGCCTGATGAATGTCGCGCACGATTCGCTCGATGGGATTGCTGCGGTAGAGCCCCGACGCCGCACAGGCGCGCAGCAGCTCATCCACATGGGCGGCGCAGGTCTTGGCCACCAGCGCCGACTGGGCGCGCTGAAGCAGGCGATCTTCGACCTCCATCTGGGTCCCCTGGTGCGCGTGATCGACGATCTGCTGGAAGTTGCGCATCAGCACCAGTTTAAGCTCGTCACTGCGGAGCATCGCCTGGGCCACGGCCATCTGCGCATTGGGATCTTCCGCAGTCTTGGCTCCGTGCTTGCCCACATGCGCGGCCGCACGCTGGCTAAACTCGGCAATGGCACCGTCCAGGGCGCCGATACAGGCAGTGGAGACAGCCCGCTGGAAGACTTGAGTGAACGGAATGCGATAGAGCCAGCCCTCATTGAGGGCTCGCCCAGGGCAGCCGTTGTCGCTGTGGTTGTTGGTGCGCTGGGTACGGTGGGCCGGCACGAAGGCATCCTTGACCACGATATCGTGACTGCCGGTCGCGCGCAGGCCATGCACGTCCCAGTTCTCGACGATCTCGAAGTCTTCCCGCGGCAGCAAGAAAGTGGTGTGCTCAAGCCCCTCGCCGCCATCCTCGCGGGGTAGCAGGCCGCCTAGGAAGATCCACTGGCAGTGCTCCACGCCGCTGGAGAAACCCCAGCGACCGGAGAAGCGATAGCCGCCCTCCACCGGCTCCGCCTTGCCGACCGGCATATAGGTGGAGGCGATCAGAGTATCACTGCGTTCGCCCTCCTCCCCCCAGACGTCACGCTGGGCCTGCTCGGGGAAAAGCGGCAGCTGCCAGTTATGCACGCCGATCACCCCGTAGATCCAGGCGGTCGACATGCACCCTCGCGCCAGGGCCATCTGTACACGGTAGAAGACCCGCGGATCCAGCTCATAGCCCCCCCAGCGGCGGGGCTGCAGTACGCGGAACACTCCGGCCTCCTGCATCTCGCGTACCGTTTCCACGGGCACCTTGCCGACACGCTCGGCGTCGGCGGCACGCTCCAGCAACGTCGGCACCAACGCTTCGACGCGCTCCAGCAGCGCCACCGCATCGGGGGTCATCCAGGCCTCGCTACCAGCGGTCGGGGCCCCCGCCTCATCGAAGATTACGCCCATTTTGTCTCTCCTGTCTTGGCTTGCGATGAGCACGGGAAGTGCTCCTGTCAGCAAGCCTTTCACTCGCCCCGCCGCCCCTCATCGTCAATACGGACTAGCGCCGCCGCCGCGCGTCCCACTAGACCGTTTGGACGATGTGATCGACACCGGCTCGCGAATAATCGGGACAGCCAATAACAACCCACTCCAGCCAAGGAGATGAGCCCCATGCGATCACTGGTCGGCCTGTTCACTACGCTGCTTGTGGCGACGGCGGCGCTATATGCGTTCTCACCGCGCACGCCCACGCCCCTGGAATCGACGACGCTTCCCATCGAGGAGATGCTGCTTACCGGCATCACGCGCACCTCAGCGGGACTGGTGACCGCTGGCGAGCTCGGCAAGATCATGATGTCCGACGACCAAGGCAGCACTTGGCGCCTGACGAAGATCGATACCCAGCGCCATGCGCTGATCACGCGAATGGTCTTCGCCGAGGAGGGCAGCCTGGGGCTCGCCATCGGCCACGAGGGCTGGGTGCTGCGCACCACCGACGGCGGTGAGCACTGGCAGGAAGTCGCCTTCGATGAAGCGTTCGGGGAGCCCCTCATGGACCTGGCCAGGCTGCCCTCGGGGGACTGGCTCGCCATTGGCGCCTTCGGCCTGGTGCTTCGCTCCACCGACGAAGGGCTCACCTGGGAACAGGAGCCGGCCCCGGAAGACACCGACTGGCACCTCAATGCCATTGCCAGCAGCCAGGACCAGCGCCACTGGATGATCGTGGGCGAGGCCGGTACCGTCATTCGCTCCAGTAACAGAGGCATGAACTGGGAAGTTCTGCCCGAATTCTACGAGGGCTCCCTGTACGGCATCAGCCATCTGCACGGCGGGCGCTGGGTGGCCTACGGGATGCGCGGCAACCTCTTCGTGACCCAGGACCATGGCCGCCACTGGGAACGAATCCAGCTAGACGCCCCCATCTCGCTGCATGCCCACCTGAGACTTAACGCCGACACCCTGGTCATTGGCGGCCAGGGGGGCATCCTGCTGGCCACCTCTGATCGTGGCAACACCTTCGAGCTGCTACACAGCGGCGGCAGCGCCACCCTGACGGACATCTACCTGGATCCCGCCGGCGAATGGTGGCTGACCACCAGCCGCGGCCTGCTCCACCGGGTCGACGCCACTCCGCTGGCTCAGCTTTCTGACGCAGGAGCTTCCTCATGATCAACCTGATCCAGACCGCGATTCCCAGGCTGGTAGATTTCATTGCCCCAAGGCTGATCCAGGCCAGAACCGTAATCGGTCTGCTGCTGCTGCTGGCCACGGTACTACTCGCCTGGTCGGCCACCCAGGCCCGCTTCGATGCCGGCCTCACCAAACTGCTGCCCCAGAACCACGAATTCATGGAGGCCTATCACCAGCACTCCGAGAACTTCACCGGCTCCAACCGCATCATGGTGAGCCTGGAGTGGCAGGGCGACGGCGATATCTTCAATCCGGCGTTCATGGAGCGCCTACGCCAGGCCACCGACGAGGTCTACTTCACCCCGGGCGTCAACCGCACCACGGTTCGCTCGCTCTTCACCCCCGAGACCCGCTACGTGGAAGTGACCGAGTACGGGTTCATGGGGGGGGAGGTGATTCCCTCACGCTTCACCGGCAGTGAGGAGGATCTGGCGCAGGTGCGCAGTAACGTTGCGAAGTCTGGGCAGATCGGCAACCTGGTGGCCAATGACCAGGGCGCCGCCATGGTTCAGGCCGAGCTGCTGGAGTTCGACCCCGCCACCGGCGAGCGCACCGACTATGCCGCCGTGGCGGAACATCTTGAGAGCATCCGCCAGCAGCTAGAAAACGATAAGATCGAGGTGCATATCGTCGGGTTTCCCAAGGTGCTCGGCGACATCATGGATGGGCTCGGCACGGTGCTGACCTTCTTCGCCATCGCGTTCGTGATCACCACCCTGCTGCTCTGGGCCTACTCTCGCTCGCTGCGCCTCACGGCCTTCGCCATCTTCGTGGCCATCCTGCCGGTCATCTGGCTACTCGGCATCCTGCCACTGATGGGATACGGCATCGATCCCATGTCGATGCTGGTGCCCTTCCTGCTCTTCTCCATGTCGGTCTCCCACGCCGTCCAGATGATCAACGCCTGGAAACAGGAGGTGGCCAGCGGCCTGACCGCGGCAGCGTCAGCGGAAAATGCCTTCCGCAAGCTGGCGATTCCGGGCAGCGTGGCACTCCTAACCAATGTCTTCGGCTTCCTGGTCATCATGATGATCGACATCCCCATGCTTCATGAGCTGGGGGTCACCGCCTGCCTGGGCATCGGCCTGATGATCTTCTCCAACATTATCTTCATGCCAATCATTCTCTCCTACCTCAAGACCGACCGCCTGACTCTCGGCGGCGCGGCCATCCAGCATCGCCATCGCCTCTGGTGGCCGGTCTCACGCCTGGCAACGCCGGGTCCTGCGCTGCTGAGCCTGGCGGTCATGCTGGTGCTGCTGGCCGCCGGCACCTACCAGTCGCAGAAGCTGGTGGTCGGCGACATCGGCGACGGCGTCCCCGAACTCCGGCCCGACTCACGCTACAACCTGGATAACGCCAGGATCATGCAGGAGTACTCCATCGGCATGAACGTGCTCTCCATCTACGCCGAAACCGACGGTCGGCACGAGGCCTGCCTCAACTGGGCGATCATGAACGCCGTGGACCGCTTCGACCACCGCATGCGCGGCGTCGAGGGCGTCGAGTCGGTCAGCACGGTGGCGGGGCTCGCCAAGCTCCACGTTGCCGGCAACAACGAGGCCAATCCGCGCTGGCAGACGCTTCAGCGCTCGGAGATGTCCCTGCGGGCTGGAGGCCATGCGGCCAACCCGGAGAACGGACTCAACACCCCCATGTGCGAAACCATCAACCTGATGGTCTACCTGGAGGATCAGGAGAACGCCACGCTCAAGCATGTGGTCGGCGAGGCCCAGCGCTTCATCGACCAGGACAGCACCCCCGGGATCACCTTCCGGCTGGCCGGCGGCAATGCCGGGGTCACCGCGGCCACCAACGAGGCCGTAGAGCGCTCGGAAACCCGGATGCTGGTGTCGATCTTTGCCGCCATCGCCCTGCTCTGCTGGCTGACCTTCCGCTCCTGGCGCGGGGTCCTGTGCGTGCTGGTACCGCTGACCGTCGTCTCCATCCTCTGCAACGCCCTGATGTCGCTGCTGGGCATCGGACTCAAGGTCTCCACTCTGCCGGTCATTCCGCTTGGCGTAGGCGTCGGGGTCGACTACGGGGTCTATATCTACGAGCGCCTGCAGAGCATATTGCGGCGTGACAACCTGCCGCTGCGCGAGGCCTACTATCAGGCGCTGAAGCAGCGCGGCACCGCCGCGGCTTTCACCGCCCTGACCATGTCGATCGGCGTGACCACCTGGGCCATGTCGTCGCTGAAGTTCCAGGCCGACATGGGCGTCCTGCTCGCCTTCATGTTCCTGGTCAACGTGCTTGGCGCCATTTTCGTGCTGCCCGCCTTGGCCTACTGGCTGGGCGTGGGCCGCCACGAGCGCCAGGCTGCAGCCACTACCGATACTCATCTCGAGCCGGCTACCCAGGGAGGAGCCTGATTATGAGCCACCCCTCGACGCCACTGCGCATTGGCCCGCTGACCCTTCGCAACCGGCTGATTAAGGCCGCCACCAACGAGGGCATGTCCCGTCAGGGGCTGCCGACGCGCCAGTTGGTGCGCTTTCACGAGGCGGTCGCCGCCGGCGGCGCCGGCCTCACCACCCTCGCCTACTGCGCCGTGAGTGCGGCCGGCACCACCCTAAATGACCAGATCGTGCTGAACGAGACGGCCCTGCCCCACCTCCAAGCGCTGACCGAGGCGGTGCACCGTCAGGGGGGCGCGGCCTCTGCCCAGATCACCCACGGCGGCTGCTTCACCTTCGTGCGCGGACACGGCCGCCCCTGGTCGGCCAGCGGCGGCGTGAACAAGATCGGCATGATGAGCGGCCAACTGCTCAAGCGCGCCATGGGCGAGCAAGAGATGGAGGCGGTCGCCGCCCAGTTTGCCAAGGCGGCGCGCCTGGCCAGGCGCGCCGGGTTCGATGCGGTGGAGATCCATATGGGACACGGCTACCTGCTCAGCCAGTTCCTCTCGCCACTCTATAATCAGCGGCGCGATGCGTACGGAGGCGATATCGAAGGCCGCGCGCGCTTTCCCCTGCGCGTGCTGCGACGCGTGCTCGACGCGGTGGGCGACGAGATGGCGGTGATCTGCAAGTACAGCATGACCGACGGCTGTCGGGGCGGGAATCGCACCGAGGAGGGAGTCGCCATTGCCCGCCTGCTGGAGCGCGAGGGAGCCCATATGCTGGTGCTCAGCGCCGGCCTCAACGCCGAGTCGATCACCACCATGTTCGGCTCCTCGTTTCCGGCGGAAAACCGTGCCGTGATCACCAATCCGCTCATGAAGGCGGCCATGTTCCTGCAGCAGCGCTTTCAGCGCGAGGTGCCCTTTCGCGAACTCTACCTGCTCGAGAAGGCCCGTCGGGTGCGCCAGGCGGTATCGCTGCCCCTGGCCTACCTGGGCGGCGTAAACAGCGCCGCCAATGTCTACCAGGTCCTGGGAGAAGGCTTCGAGGCCGTCGCCCTGGGGCGAGTGCTGATTCACGACCCGGACTTCGTGGCCGCGGTGTGCCGGGATGCGGACCATCAGAGCGGCTGCACCCACTGCAACCGCTGCGTAGCCATGATGTACACCGAGGGCGGCACCTCCTGCGTGCTGAAGGCCCCCGGCGACCCTCAGCTCAATCGCCAGCCCGCGGCGGGCTAGCCGGCCAGGGGCGCAAGGGAGCTGCCGCCGCCCGGCCCGATCGTCATTACCCGGCCCTTCAACTGAAATCGCTCACCAACTGAAACGCCGCTGGCCGTGGGAACCCACGGCCAGCGGCGTTCTAATGATGCCGACTCACCCGGCCAAGCTCAGGCCGGCCGCGGCTCCTTGGGCA
>MTEX01001303.1_pt3 | contig 129899 bp, 114 predicted proteins | sample 1042691 | NCBI WGS metagenome assembly MTEX01 (sample SAMN06185810, study PRJNA358809) | soil metagenome | isolation source: soil biostimulated with molasses as carbon source | place: India | collected 2015-05-23
GCCACCGCCCATCATGCCGGGGCCCATGCCACCGCCCATCATGCCGCCGCCTGGCCCCATCCCCTGGGCAAGAGTCAGGCTGGAGGCAGTAGTACCGATAGCCAGGGCGAGACCCGTGGCAATTGCGAGCTTGCGCAGTTTCATGTCGTTCTCCTGTGAGCGTGAACGCTCGGGGTTTGCTGCCGGAATTGGCGAGCGTCCAGTGGGACGTCACCGGGAATTGCCGCAAAACAGATGGGGTGCTGCAGAGGAGTCAGGGACGCAGGCGCTGTGTCAACAGATAGAGCGGTGGGCTGGCAAGCGTGGGAGCGGCACTGGGCAGGCCGATGGTGACGGCGACGGGAGGCGGTGTCACTGCGGGAACAGGGCGATGGCAAGGAGTGCCATCGACGTCCAGGCGCTCCGCACGCAGCAGGAGCTCTGCGGCATGTTCCCCGCTGTGGCCGTGCTCGCAGTGTGGCGCAGGTGCTGGCGGGTTTGCTTGCGCAAGGCTTTCGACGACGGAGTGTGGGGATGCCGGCGCTGGATGCGCCATTGCCTGAAGGCCGAACACCACGGCCATCGACAGCAGCAGCAGGCTGAAAAGCCAGCTGCGGCACCACCCGCGACGGGTGATGCAGTGCTGTGAGGGTGTAACGGCCCGCTGCAGCATGGCGTGGCGCTCCGACATGATAGGCAATATCAGAATAGACGAACCCGCTGAGCCTCCCTTTGACTTGTATCAATCAGCATCGCTTTTCTCAACCTGAGTGCAGCACATAGGTTGTTGTTTTCTTGCTTTTTTTTGGCATGAGAACAGGGGCGCTTGCGACTCGCTTGCGAGCATGGAAGACTAGGCACGACCATGACCTACACTCGGTTGATCCATTTCGATGCGTTCTCGCCCTTTCGCCTGGCTGCTCTGTCTCCTCTTCGGCATCGTGCTTACGCTGCCGCAGGTGGCCCTGGGCGCCTGGAATTACGCTGACGCCGATTGCCAGACGGGTGCCTCTTCGTCTCTGGACGCTGGCCTCGTGTTCGAGGCCGACAACGGCCAAGCCCAGGGGGGCGAACAACCTGCCTGTACGAGTGCAACACCTGTTTGCTCCAGTGCCGGCCTAGCGCTTGCCTCAGTGGCCCCTCGCTCACTCGAGCCTCGTCGGCCCGTCGACACGACGCTTCTCCACGCCCCTCGCGAGCGACCGGAGCGCCCGCCGCGGGCATAGTGCCTGCCCCTTTCTGAATGATGCTTGCCCGCACAGCGGTGTCGCTGTGCCCGGCATTGGATTCGGAATGTCGATGCTCAGCGGCATTCACACTCAATTCGCCGCAGGTGCGATGGCTCCAGCCATGTGCCTGCAAGGAGCACGATCGAGATGAACTATCCCGACATCGATCCGGTGGCCATCGCCATCGGGCCGGTGCAGATCCACTGGTATGGGTTGATGTACGTGGTGGGCTTCGTCGCCGCCTGGCTGCTGGGGCGCTATCGTGCCCATCGCCTGGGGCTCACTCATGACGACATTGGCGATCTGCTGTTCTATGCCGCCATTGGCGTGGTGGCCGGAGGACGCCTGGGTTATGTGCTGTTCTACGGTATGGAGCAGTTCCTGGCCAACCCGCTGTGGGCCTTCCGGCTCTGGGATGGGGGAATGAGTTTTCATGGCGGCCTGATCGGCGTGCTGCTGGCGGCGCTGCTGTTTGCGCGCAAGAAGAATCTCGCCTTCTTCCAGCTGACCGATTTCATCGCTCCGCTGGTGCCGATAGGGCTGGGCGCCGGACGCATCGGCAACTTCATCAACCACGAACTGCCGGGACGCGTGAGCGATCTGCCCTGGGCCATGCCGTTCCCGCACCTGGGGCCCGAGCCACGCCACCCTTCGGCGCTCTACGAGTTTGCCCTCGAGGGTGTGGTGCTGTTCGCGGTGCTGTGGTGGATCTCGAGCCGCCCTCGGCGCAGAGGTCTGGTATCGGGGCTGTTCCTGCTGCTCTATGGGGTCTTCCGCTTTGCCGTGGAGTTCGTGCGCCTGCCCGATGCCCATATCGGTTTCATCGCCTTCGGCTGGGTGACCATGGGCATGCTGCTGACCCTGCCGATGATCGCCGCTGGCGCAGCGCTCATCGCATGGTCGCGGCGGCAGGCTCGCGATGAGCGAGTCGCGGTGTCGACTTCCGCGCAAGAGGCGAGTTGATGGTCGCCTGGTTGACGCGCACACGGCCCCGGGGGCGCCGCTCCTGGGGCAAGCTGGCCGTGTTCATGCTGGTGGCGCATGTGGTAGGGCTGGTCTCGTCGGTGGAAGCGCTGATGTCGAGCCGCACGTCCCAGGGGGCAATCGCCTGGATCGTCTCGCTCAACACCATTCCCTACGTCGCCGTGCCGACCTACTGGATCTTCGGGCGCAACACCTTCGAAGGCTATGTCACCTCGCGGCGTGACGAGGATTCCGAGCTGGCCCGAGCCCTGGCGGACAAGCTCGGCGAGCTGCGCGCGCATGGTGTCGAGTGGCCGCACGAGCACCGTCACCTGGCCGGCGTGGAGCAGTTGGCCAAGCTGCCTTACCTGGGCGGTAACGACGCCACGCTGTTGATCGACGGTGAGGAGACCTTCGCCAGCATCTTTGCCGGTATCGACGCTGCGGAGCGTTACCTGCTGGTGCAGTTCTACATCGTGCGCAACGACGACCTCGGCCGCGAGCTCCAGCAGCGCCTGATTGCCAAGGCCAGCGAAGGTGTCGAGGTCTATTTCCTGTACGACGAGATCGGTAGCTACAAACTGCCGAACGCCTATCTGCAGACGCTGCGCGATGCCGGGGTGAACGTACACCGATTCCACTCGACGCGTGGGCCGGGCAACCGCTTCCAGCTCAACTTTCGCAATCACCGCAAGATCGTGGTGGCCGATGGCGCGAGGGCCTGGGTCGGCGGCTTCAACGTCGGCGACGAATACCTGCAAGGGCACCGCAAGCTAGGGCCCTGGCGGGATACGCATCTCAAGCTGGAGGGACCGGCGGCGCTGGCGCTGCAGCTCGTCTTCATCGAGGACTGGCACTGGGCCACCGAGGAGGTGCCCGATCTACCCTGGGAGCCCACCGTACCTTCGGTCAATGGGGTGCCGGCACTGATCCTGCCCACCGGTCCGGCGGATCGCTTCGAGACCGCCAGCCTGATGATCCAGCAGGCAATCCATTCCGCGCGCGAGCGGATCTGGATCTCGAGCCCCTATTTCGTTCCCGACGAGGGTGTGCAGGGCATGCTCAAGCTGGCGGCACTCAACGGTATCGATGTCAGGATCCTGATTCCCGAGCGACCGGACAATCTGCTGACCTTCTATGCGGCCTATGCCTTTCTGGGGCCGCTGATCGACGCCGGGGTCGAAATTCATCGCTATCAGGAAGGCTTTCTGCACGGCAAGGCGTTTCTGGTGGACGACGTCTGGGCCGCCGTGGGCACGGTGAACCTCGACAATCGCTCCTTCCGCCTCAACTTCGAGGTGACGGCGCTGATCATGGACCGGGAGTTTGCCAGCGATGTGGAGGCGATGTTCGACCGTGACTTCGCCAGATCGCGCCAGATGACGGCTGAGGACATTCTCGACCGGCCGCTTTGGCAGCGTGTCGCGGGGCGGGGCGCCTACCTCTTTGCGCCCGTGCTGTGAACCGGCGCAGGGTGAACCTGGAGCCCATGAGGTGTCGAATTTTGCACAGATCGTTATGATAGGGGCATTTTTCATTAGTTTCCTAAGGATAGACAGGCAAGAGGCAATGCTATGAACCTTTACGCTGCGGTACGTGAGTGCAACTGGCTCTTGCGACGCCAGACCTGGTTGTCCCTTGGTCTGGGCATACTGGCCACCGTGTTGCTGGCCGGGATGAGCTGGGCCGAGGAAGCACCGGAGGAAAACGGCAACGAAACGGAGCAGGAGTGGCCCAAGGGGCACTATCCTCTGCCTGAGCAGGGCGACGTCATCGGCGAGGATTACGTTGTCAAGGCACAAGCCGAGGAGACCCTGCTCGACATAGCCCGCGCCAACAACGTCGGCTACGAAGAGATCCGCCGTGCCAACCCCGATGTCAGCGTGTGGATGCCGGGCGAGGGCACCGAAGTGCTGATTCCCGGCCGCTTCATCCTGCCCCCGGTAGAGCGCAAGGGCATCGTGATCAACGTGGCCGAACTCAGGCTCTATTACTACCCGCCGACGAGGGAGGGTGAGACACCGCGCGTCGAGACCTATCCCATCGGCATCGGTCGCGAAGGTTTCGATACGCCGCTGGGCATCACCAAGACCACCATGCGGCTCAAGGACCCGGCCTGGTATCCGCCCCGCTCGGTGCGTGAGGAGGCCGCCGCGCGTGGCGAAACGGCGCCCGCCGTGGTGCCGCCGGGGCCGGACAACCCGCTGGGCAGGCATGCCATCCTGCTCGACATCCCCGGCTATCTCATTCACGGCACGAATCTGCCCGATGGTATCGGCATGCGGGCCAGCCGCGGCTGCATCCGCATGTTCCCCGAGGACATCGAGTCGATCTTCGACCGCGTGCCGGTCGGTATGCAGGTACACCTCATCAACCAGCCGATCAAGGCGGGTTGGGACGGCGACACGCCCTACGTGCAGGTCTACGAGGCGCTGGGCGAGCAGGAAACCGGCATGGCCAACCTGATGGAAACGCTGGCCATGCTGCAGCGTGACGATGACGAGCCGGCAACGGCCCTGAACTACGAAATGCTGCGCGAGCTGCTCGAGAATCCCAGCGGGGAGGTCATTGCCCTGACGCCGGCGCCCGAGCCGGAACCGGAGCCCGAAGAAGAGGAGCCTGAAGAGGATCATCTGCTCTGGCGCGAACTGGCCGTCTAGTTGTCTTGGTAAGGCCGTGAGCGAATCGGGCGCCCTTGGGCGCCCGATTCGTTTTCAGTGCTGGTGAGCCTGGGCGTACTGCTCGTCCGGCGCTTGCGTCAGGCCATGGCGAATGTAGTGCACCACGGACCAGATTTCCTTCTCGCTCAGCTTGGTGTCGAAGCGCGGCATGGCGCTCTCGGCATTGCCCTCGCTGATGATCCAGGCATATTCCGCGGCGCCATGGGCCGGCCCGTGCAGCGCCAGGTTGGTGGGGCTGGGATCGAAGTAGGCGACGGCGGGCGCCAGGCCATCGCCTTGGCCCAGCGGGCCATGGCAGGCGGAGCAGTACTGCTGGTAAACCTGCTCACCGCGGGCAAGGGCTTCGGCGCTCAGCGGCAGGGGGTTCTCACGGGCTGCCCATGCCTCCGGCATGGCCCGATCGTGAGCATGCTCATGCGCGTGGTCATGTGCGTGGTCATGATCGTGCGCATCATGAGCCGCTTCCACGTGCTCGGCATCGTGGGTGCGATGAGCAGGGTCGTGCTTCTCCGCGCTGCCTGCGTGGTCGTGACCCTGGTGGTCGTGGCCGTGATCTTGCTGATGACCGTGATCGTGGGTCGCCTTACTTCCATGCTCCTGTTGGTCATGGTCATGGTCATGGTCATGGTCATGTGCCGCATGGCTCACACTCGTCGGAGCGACATGCGTATGTGCCGGCTCGTCATGCGCGAAACTCTGCGTTGCCTGTGTGCCGGCCAGCAGCATGCCGGCCATGAGGACGGCGGCTCGGGCGGTTGTTCCTGGCATGGCGGGCTTGCCCGACAGCAAGGGGGCTGAATAGGTGAGAAGGGTCGCCATGGTGGGCTCCTGATAGACAGCATACGAGGTCAATGGCGCTGGCGCGCCGGGTCGTTAGCGGCAAATCAGGCGGTTCTGGGAGGTCGCTCATCCATGAAGCAGGGAGGAGTGGGCCGGACCCCGGTATGGCAAGGGGGCCGCGTCGCCAGGGCAGGCGAGCTCAGGGTCGCAGCGAGCGGCATGGCCCCACTCATGCAGTGGCTGCTGCTCAGGCAGCTGACCTGGCACTTGGTCACATCGGTGTGGGCCGTCTGGCCGCAGGCGGGGTGCTCGTCTCGGGCTGCCTCATGCTGGCCATGGGCGGCGTCGCGCACAGCGTCCACGCTGGCAAGTGCCGTTGAGCCTGCCGACAGCGACAGGACCAGGCACAGGCTGACCAGGACAAGCAGTATTCTGCGCATGAGCGGCTGGTATCCGATGAAGAGCTACCCGTTCATCATCGCGATGTGAAGAAAGGCAGACAAGTGCCGCCGGCTCGCAAGCCGCGAAAAGTCGCCATTTCCTGATCTCGGTCAGCCGACCACCCCGAACGCAAGAATCTTTCAGGCAAGGTATGGGCAGGACCCAGGTTGCTCCCCCTCTCCCGAGCATGAAATACTCCGGTTACCACTGGCTCATACGTCCCTACCTCCATGCGTCGATTCTCCTGGCACTGGCTACTGAGCCTGTCGCTGGCCCTGATGTTGGTCATCGTGCCACCCGTGGTTGCCGGTGGGCACCATGGCGATGCTTCCTGCCTGGATAGCCTGGTAGCCCAGGAGCAGCCGCTGGCCTGGGAAATGACCGATCCGGATGAGCCGCATTCCTCCGCAGCGTCTCCCTGCTGCCTACCCTGCCTGCAGTGCGGAACCGTCGTGATGTCGTCGGACGGTCGCGCCTTGGCGTCTTCATTGATCTCGTTCGATGCCGTTCCCGACGGGCCTTTTGGACCGCCGGATCCCATCGAACGCCCTCCTCGGGTCTGAACCTCTTTTCCCTGATGGCGCCGCGGACGATCGATTCGCGGTGAGAGCGTACATGTCTCGAGGACAAGTCAATGAAACGTCGTGAATTCTTGGGCTACTCGGCGCTGGGCGCGCTGTTGCTGTCGACGGCTGGCACCATGGGTTACGCCCTGTCTCGCCAGCACCCCCATGGGGTGCCGCCTGCCAGCCTGGCCGCCTTGCCGAAGGGCGGCCAGCCGCTACAGCCGCTGCCGCGTATCGTCAACCTGAGCGAATCCGCCGGCCGCTTTCGCAGCGTGCTGACCCCGGCCCCCCACAGTGTGCCCCTGAGCGATGAGCTCGAGGCCAGGCTATGGCTCTACAACGGCAAAGTGGCGCCACTGATCGAGGTGAGAGAGGGCGATGAGCTGGATATCACCCTGATCAACGAGCTGGAGCAGGAGACCACCTTGCACTGGCACGGCGTGCCGGTACCGCAGGCGCACGATGGCGCTCCCTGGGACGCCGTGGCGCCGGGTGAGTCGCGCCAGTACCGCTACGTCTTCCCCAGCGGGAGTGCGGGCCTGCACTGGTTCCACCCCCACCCTCACGAGGGCACGGCCAGGCAGGTGGCGCATGGCCTGGCGGGAGCGCTGCTGGTTCGCCCCGCCGAGGATGCACTGCCTGCCGGGGTCGAGGAGCACCTGCTGGTGATCAGCGACCTGCGCCTGAGGGCGAATGGCGAGGTCGCGCCCCATACCGCCGAGGACTGGATGAACGGCCGCGAGGGCGAGCTGCTGCTGGTCAACGGCCAGCGCGAACCGCGACTCGATGTGGCGCCGGGCTCTACCTTGCGCCTGCGGCTGATCAATGCCTGTGCCGGACGCTATCTGCGCCTGCGTCTGGATGATCACGAGTTGATCCTGATCGGCACCGACGGCGGGCCGATCGAGCGGCCGCAGCCGCTGGAGGAACTGCTGCTCACTCCGGGCGAGCGGGCCGACCTGCTGGTGCGGGTCAGCGAGCGGGCCGAGGGACACTTCCAATTGGCCAGCCACCCCTACGAGCGTGGCTGGATGGGCGACAGGCCGCCCCATCTGGACGACGTGGCACCGCTGCTGGCGATTCACACGCTCGACTCGGCGGTTCAAGCTCCCATCGCACTGCCCGAGCGCCTGGGCCGTGTCGAGCCGTTGGGTGAACCGGCAGTGCAACGCCGGGTGGAACTGACCGAAGTGATGCCGGGCCATGACGATCACGGTGCCGGCCACGGCGACCCGCATGCCGGCCACGGCGATCCGCATGCCGGCCATGGCGATCCGCATGCCGGCCATGGCAGCGGCAGTCATCATGGTACCCACGGTCCTGGCCATGGGGCTGATCATGCAATGGACCAAGCGGCTGAGCGCCCCGAGGTGGATTTCCTGATCAACGGTCGTGCCTTCGCCATGGATGAGATTCTGTTCGAAGGCAAGGTGGGCGAGGTGGAGGAGTGGGAGGTCTTCAACAACTCCCACATGGATCATCCCTTCCATGTGCACGGTACCCATTTCCAGGTGATCGCCACCCGCGATGCCGAAGGCGAATGGCAGCAAGCGCCTTGGCTGGCCTGGAAAGACACCGTCAATCTGGCGCCTTATCAGCGTCTGAAGCTGCGAATGGTGTTCCGTGAACCCGGCGACTGGCTGTTCCATTGCCACATCATCGAGCACGAGGAGCTCGGCATGATGGCGACGATCCGCGTGAGCTGAGATCGCCGCTGCTTCTTCAATCCGGGGCCGCCGGGCGGCTCCGGGTCCAATCATGATGAGAGAGATTTCACGATGCGCTATTTCCAAAGCGCCTTTCTGCTGCTGACTGCGTTGGCGACCCTGCTGTTGGCGGGCTGCTCACGCGAAGAGAAGGGTATCAGCCTGGAGCAGCTGCGCCAGCAAACCCATATACACGGCCTGGCCTTCGACCGCTCGGACAGCGATCGCCTCTGGCTGGCTACCCACCATGGCTTCTACGCCGTTGGTGCCGACCGAATGGCGCGCCGGATTTCGGAAGAGACCCATGACTTCATGGGCTTCACGCCGCACCCTGCCGACGCCGAAACGTTCTTCGCCAGCGGCCACCCGGCCCGAGGCGGTAACCTTGGCCTGGTGGTTTCCACCGATGGCGGCAAGCGCTGGGAGCAGCGTTCGCCAGGTGTCGATGGTCCGGTGGATTTTCATCAACTTACCGTCAGTGAGGCCGACCCGAATGTGCTCTACGGCGCTTACGCTGGCTGGCTGCAGGTCAGCCATGACGGGGGGCATCAATGGGAGATCCAGGGACGAGCTCCCGACGGCCTGATCGCTCTGGCGGCTTCCAGCCGTGACCCCGAGCATCTTTTTGCTGCCACCCAAGGCGGATTGCTGATGAGCCCCAATGGCGGCCAGCGCTGGCGTCCCATTCACCCCGAGCGCCGTCCCGTAAGTCTGGTGGTGGCCCATGATGGGCGGCTCTATGCCTTCATGCTGGATAGCGGTCTGTTGATGGCCGAAGAGGCCAACCGCGAGTGGGAAGTCGTGAAGCGTGGTTGGGGAGAGCGTTATCTCCTGCACCTGGCGGTGGATCCCAGCAACCCTGAGCGCCTGGTGGCAGCCGATGACGAAGGGCGGCTGCTGCAGAGCGACAACGGCGGTCGCGACTGGGTACGCCTCGACTGACGCCATTTATCAGCGCGCTTAGCCCGGCGAAGTCGAGACGTCAGGATAAAGAGGAGAGAGGGTTGGAGATGGAGCATAGAGCACAGGCTAGTGGAATCATGGATGAAGGGGCATCACCAAGAAAAACCAAGGAGCAGACAAAGAGCTGGCACTTTGGCAAGCACTTCGCTGTCGCCCTGACCGGTGCCGCGGCAGCCGGGCTATTCTGGTTGAGCCGTATGGAGTGGGACGCGGAAATGCGCACTTGGCGGGCCTTCGGTGATGCCGCCTTCATTCTATTGGTTGTCGTCATGGCGATAGGTCCGCTGGCAAGGCTGTGGCCCCGGAGACTAGGTTATCTCGTCAATTGGCGGCGAGCTTTTGGAATCTGGTTTGCCATTTTTGCCTTGGTACACGGTTTCCTGGTGTGGGATGGCTGGGCACGCTGGTCGATCCGCGGTTTTTTAGGCTATCAGGACTTACCGGTAGTGGGGCTTTCGGACCCAGTTCTCGTTGACCCGGGCTTCGGGCTTGCCAACATGATCGGTCTGATCGCTCTCTTCCTTGGGCTCGTGCTGTTCGCCATATCGTCCGACAAGGCCATGCGCTTCCTGGGCAGCTCAACATGGAAGCACCTTCAGAATTACGCTTACGTAATTTTCTATCTTGTAGCCCTTCATGCGAGCTACTTCCTCTTCTTGCACTATGAGCTGAGCCTCAGGAATCTGGTTTTTCAGCGTGGGGTTCCGGATCCAAACTGGTTTCGATTCTGGTTCCTTGCTCTTATCGGAAGCGTCTTGATCTTGCAATCGGCAGCTACGTTGAAAATTTTCTTTCAAAGAAAGCGAAGAGGTGCATAAAGTAATAACGTCATGTCTGGCTGTTTTTTTAAGGTGAGATCAAACTTGATCCATATCAATGTGAGTGGCTCCAGTCCGAGCAATACTTAAAGGGCTGATGCGCTAGCACGATACTCTTGAAGAATAAGGTAATTGATATGAGCGATAAAGATCGCCGCTTGGGTGTGTCCGAGATCAATCTGGTAACCCGGCATCTGAAGCTGGTGCCCTGTGATGAGGCGGCGATTCAGGCGGCAATCGCCGACATCGATCAGCTTTATGGGCTGGAGAGTGTATCGTATGACTCAAGGAAAAGTCGGCTCGACCTTGCTTATGATGCAACGCGAATATGCCTCGACTGTGTGGAGGATATACTGAGGAAGCATGCAGTCGAGGTAAGCCATGATTGGTGGACGAGGTTGAAGGAAGAACACTACCGTTTTGTCGATCAGAACGTAAAGGATAATGCAACTCATGAGCCTTGGAGTTGCCACCAAAAAACGCATGGTAGTGGGAAGAGAAAATAGGCGAAGCATTTTTTTGGGAGAAAGGCCATGAATTATTTTAGAAAGTCTCTGCTTCTTATTGCCTGCTTGACATTATGGAGTACTGGGTCATTGTCAGCCGATGATAGATACTCCCAGTCGGCTGATGGCATGACCGTATATATTGGTATTCTGCCAGCAGAGATGATAAGGGAGCATCGAGTCATTCATCAGGGGCGTGAGGGTATCACGACCCGGGAGCAACACCTCATCGTTACTGTAGTAGATGAGGAATCCGGCCAGCGAATCGAGGACGCTGAAGTTGCTGCACGTATACGGCATGAAGGTCATGCTGGAACGTATCGGTCGCTGGAGCCCATGTCTATCGCCGATACGATTACTTATGGAAATTTCTTCAGTTTTCCAGAAGAGGGGGGGTACCATCTTCAGTTGCGGATAAAACGAAGTGGAGAGCCCGCCACAGAGATGGAATTTCATCATCGCCATGTGCTTGAGTGAGGGGTTTTTCGTCCACCTGGAGTCAACATTCGCGTTATCCAGCAGGTGTCATGAAAATGATGACAAATCGTGACGATGGCGATCAGTAAGGGGACGCCCATAAAAGCCCCGGGTATGCCCCAAAGCATTCCCCAGAAAAAAATGGAAAATACGACGGAAATTGGTGAAATGGCCAGCGCATGACCTTCGAGTTTGGGATCCAGGAGGTTGCCAATCGAAAACTGTATCAATGTCATACCGAGAAGAATCAGAGCCGGATCTTGCCAGCTATCGAACTGGACAACGGCAAAAATTACTGGTGGGAAAACGGCTAGAATGGAACCCAGGAAAGGAATGTAGTTCAACGCAAAGGCCAAAATTCCCCAGGCGATGGCGAGATCGAGACCTGTCAGCAATGCGAATAGCCAGGTCAAAATGCCTGTCAAGAAGCTGACTACGGAGCGGACGAGCATATAGCGGCGGAATTTCCATCCGAGAGCATGGCATGCACTCAACAACCGCCCGGCTACGTCTTCTCCCAGGGCATGCGGAAGACGCCGCTGCATGTCATTGGCTTCCAGTAACCCCAAAATAAGAAAGATCAGGGATAACGCCATAAATCCAATGATTGCATTGATGCGCATCACTGTCTCATGGAGCAGATGAAACACCTGGCTGAGACTGAATGGGTCGCCGGCGGTGGGCCAAAAGGCAATACCCCGCTCTTCGACCCACATGCCGATGCTGTAGTAAGTCTCCTGCGCACGCGGACCGTACTGCGATAGACCGTCCACAACGACGCGGACGCCGTAGCCCATAAGCAGGAGAATGGCTGAGGTTGCAATGAGCACAAGGAGCACTGCAATGACAAGGGCGAGTACACGCAGCGCTCGCTTCCCCTTGAATATACGGTGCTGATATACCGGCCACACCAGTGCCATAAGAAAGAGGGAAAAAGCCATGGGTGCTACAAGAACTCGAAGCCAATATAGCGAAGCTGCAAAGAGTATTATCGCAATCAAGCCAAGGGCGGTGATATGAGGTGACCTTCGATCATCGTTCATGGCCTTGCTTTTCCCCTATGCGAAATTTCTGCGTTGATATTGAGTGTCTAATTTTCCTGGCGTTGATGTAATTACTCGGCATCAGGCACTTCTTGAGATGAATGGTTATTTTGGTTAATTTTAGCGCCTTTCTCTTGCCGGTCATAAATAAAAGTGCAACGCGTGGCGCCTCGTGCAATGGTATTCGGCAATGCGTTGCCGCGATGAAAATGCATCTTCTGGGAGTATTCATTAAATACTACCTCGTCGGAACGGCAGAACGCCTCCGTGAGGTGAGCATTCCCCATGTCGCGAAAAGCTTCAAAGAAGCGGCAGCGAGTAATGTGCAGAGCGACTCGGTTTTCCGTTTTCACCACACCATCATTTTCGTTATTTCTGATAAAACCTTCCTCCATCTGGGCTTCGTGCTCTCGGTGGAACCATGACCAGGTTCGGGCAACTCCGGGATCCGGCAGATAAGCCTGGCGTTGCACCGCATTGGCCAGATCGAACAGGAAGGCATGGGTAGTGGTGTAGGCGATATCATCACCTCGCGTCTCCCGGAGGCGGTTGTAGAGGACGCCCACCAGAAGGAAGGTGCGCTTAACGTCGAGAAGGCCGGCGTCGTCCGTCGGTCGCGCGAACTTTTTGCGGTAGTGCCTGGTGCTCAGCAGCATGACGATGAGAAAGGGCCAACGGCGCCAGCCCAGCAGGGGGGGTAGGTGCCGGTTGAGCAGGGCGGGCACCACGCGTGTCAGAAGTCTGCGTCGCCGCTGTCTTTCCCGGTGCGGGTCGAGCTTGGGGTGGGATACATTCATCGTGAAAAGCCTCTCACTCATGTCGTGACAGCGCTTCATCGGCGCTGAAATATCGCCCATGCCGTCAGGTACAGCGGTACCCCAATCAGTGCCAGAGCGAGGGCATGGGGCCAGAGAATTTCTATGCCGGCTCCCTTGAGGAAGATGCCTAGGGTGATATCCAGGTAATGTCGCAGCGGGCTGGCCAGCGACAGCTGTTGGAGCAGGTTCGGCATGCTCTCAACGGGCACCATGGTGCCCGACAGGAACATCAGCGGGAACAGGCCGAAGAAGGCAAGCAGCAGGGCTTGCTGCAGGGTGCGCGAAACCGTCGCTACCAGGACGCCGAGGCCGATGGCGCTGAGCAGAAACAGCGCGGTCAGGGCGAAGAACAGCGACAGGTTGCCTCTGACCGGCACGCCGAACCAGCCGACCAGCGCCAGGCTGGGGAGTACGGCGACCAGGCCGATCAACAGGGTGGGCACGGTCTTGGCGATGAACAGTTCGCCACGGCGAATGGGGGTGACCATGAGCTGCTCGATGGTGCCGACCTCCTTCTCGCGAACGATGGAGGCGGCGGGGTGGACGACACCGATCATCAACCCCGCCAGGGCGATCATTGCCAGCACCGTGAAGTTGACGTTGGTCTGGTCCATGTTGTACCAGGTGCGCAGCTGCGCAGTTACCGTCGCAAGCGGTCGCTCGTCGAGTGTGCCTTGGGGCATCCGGAAGGCCACCACCGTCTGCAGCGCATAGCCCCGGGCGACGGCTGCCGTATTGGCGTTGCTGCCATCGACCAGGAACTGCAATGCCTGACCGCTACCGCGATAGAGTTCGCGCTCGAAATCGACGGGGATGACCAGTACCGCCTGTGCCTCGCCCCGTTCCAGATACGGCTCGGCCGCCGCAACATCGCGCAGGTGCGCCACCAGACGGAAGTTGCCGCCTGCGACGAAGTCATCGACCAGGCGGCGGCTGGCCGGGCTCTCGTCGGCATCGACCACCGCCAGCGGCAGGTCGCGCATTTCCATGCCCAGGGCGTAGGCGCAGATCACCACTTCGACGGTGTAGAGCCAGAAGATCAGGAATAGCACTACGGGATCGCGGAAGAACTGGATCAGCTCCTTGTGCAACAGGCTGCGCAGTCGCATCAGGCCACCTTCTTCTTCAGCTGCCAGGCCGCCAGGGCGAAGACCAGCAGGGTATAGACGGCGACGATGGCTATGCTTGGCCACAGGGCCTCGATTCCGACCCCCTTGAGTACCACACCACGGGAGATGTCGACGAAATAGCGACCCGGAAAGGCCAGGGTGTAGAGCTGCACCACGTAGGGCATGGTGAAAATCGGAAACAGCATGCCCGAGAACAGGATTGAGGGCATCAGGGTGACGATCAGCACGGCCAGCAGGGCGACCAGTTGAGTACGGGTCACGGCCGAGACCAGCAGGCCGATCCCCAGGGTACAGAGCACGTACAGCAATGATATCGCCAATAGGAATGCGACGCTGCCCCGGAACGGTACACCGAACCAGAGAAAGCCGACGCCGATCACCATTGCCATCTGCACGAAGGCGATGATCGCGTAAGGCATCAGCTTGCCGGCGAGAAACTCGACGGTGGAGAGCGGCGAGGCATAGATCTGCGCGATGGTGCCGGTTTCCTTCTCCCGCACCAGGGCGAGCGCGGTGAGCAGAGGCGGGAAGGCCATTAGGATCACCGCATAGAGGCCGGGCACCACGGTGTGCACGCTGCTGAGCGAGGGGTTGTACCAGACGCGGGTTTCCAGGTGCATGGCCGACGATGGCGCTGCATGGCCAAAGCCGCTGGCGATGGCCAGTGCATGACCGCCGACCAGCGTTGCCGTGGCAGAATAGGTGCCGTCCACCAGCAGTTGTACCGGGCTCGGCTCGTGGCGGGCGAGGGCGCGTTCGAAACCGGGCGGGATGATCAGTGCCAAGCGGATCTCGCCGCGCTGCAAGGCGCGCTCCATTGCCTGCGGGTCATTCAATTCGCGCTCCAACCGGAAGGTCTCGCTCGCCGTGAACTCATCGCTGAGTTGACGGCTGGTGGGCGTACGGTCCTGATCCAGTACCCCCATCGGGATGTCGTCGACATCGAGCGTGATCGCATAGCCGAACAACAGCAGCATGACCAGTGGCATGATCAGCGCGACGCCGACGGTGATCGGGTCGCGCAGCACCTCTTTCGCCTCCTTGGTCGCCACGGCGGCGATGCGCTTCGGGTTCATGATGCCAGCTCCCGCTGCGTGCGCTCGAGATGGCCGAGGAAGACCGCTTCAATGTCGGCGTCGGCCGGCAGCCGCAGCGCCTGGCGCAGCTGCTCAAGGGTACCAAGGGCGACCAGGCGCCCTTGGTGCATCAACCCCAGGCGGTGGCAATAGCTCGCCTCTTCCAGATAGTGGGTGGTAACGAACACCGTCATGCCGCCGCTGGCCAGGGTCTGGATCAGCTGCCAGAAGCGCTGGCGGTTGAGCGGATCGACGCCGGAGGTGGGCTCGTCCAGAAACAGCACCGCCGGGCCGTGCAGGATGCTGCAGGCCAGCGCCAGGCGCTGGCGTACCGCCGCCGACAGCTCGCTGACGCGGCGCGTCTCCATCCCGGTCAGGGCCGTCATGCCGCTGGCCCATACGATCGCCTGGCGTCGGCGCATGCCGCCAAGGCCGTAGGCCCCGGCGAAGAAGCGCAGGTTCTCGGCCACCGTGAGGTCCGGGTAGAGCGAGAAGTGCTGCGACATGTAGCCGATGCGGCCGCGCAGGGCCTGTGCCTGGGCGATCACCGAGAGGCCGGCGACGAAGGCCTCGCCGTCGCTGGGCATCAGCAGACCGCAGAAGACCCGGATCAGGGTGGTTTTGCCCGCGCCGTTGGGGCCTAGCCAGCCGATCACCTCGCCCGGCGACACACTGACCGAGACCCGGTCGACGGCGGTGAAGTCGCCGAACCGCACGCTGAGCTGCTCCGCTCGTACCTCGCCACCCTGCGTCTCCGTAACGGTCGGTGTCACCGGCGGCGGCGCTACCGGCGCCTGTGCCGTGCTCAGTGCGATGAAGGCCTCTTCCAGCCCCGGCGCGGCGGAAGCCAGGGTGGCGAGCCCGCGCAGCCGCGCCAGGATGGCCGGCGGCAGATCGACACCGGCATGCAGTTGGATACGCAACCTGTCCGCCAACCACTGCAGATTCAGCACCTCGGGGACGTCGCGCAGGATGGCCTGCACGGCGGCGCTCATGGCGGTCCGCACGTCGTAGATCCGCCCCTGGATCCGGGCACGCAACTGCGCCGGGCTGTCCACCGCCAGCACCCGGCCCTGGTCGAGAAAGGCGAGTCGATCACAGTATTCCGCTTCGTCCATGTAGGGGGTGCTCACGACGACGGTACTGCCCTCCTCCCGGTAACGCCGCAGCAGTCGCCACAGATCGCGGCGCGATACTGGGTCGACACCGAGGCTGAGTTCGTCGAGCAGCAGCAGGGGCGGGGCATGGATCAGGTTGGCGCACAGCGACAGCTTCTTGCGCATGCCTCCGGAGAGCTTGCCGGCCGGCCGGTCGAGAGCATCCTGTAGTCCGGCCATGGCGAGTAACTCCCGGCTGCGACGGCGGAAATCGTCCGGGGCGACGTCGCGAATACGGGCGGCGAACTGCAGGTTCTCAAGGACGCTGAGCCGATCATAGAGCGTGAACCCCTGTGACATGTAGCCGACCCGGGCATTCACCTCGGCCGCTTGGCGCACCGTGTCGAATCCAAGCACTGTCGCCTGACCTTCGCTGGGATCCAGTATCGCCGCCAGAAGTTGCATGAGCGTAGTCTTGCCGGCGCCGTCCGGGCCCAGCAGTCCGAAGATTTCGCCCTGCCGTACCTCCAGTTCGACTCCCGAGAGCACCTGCCGGCCGGCGAAGCGCCTCCCTAACGCGGTGGTGCGGATCGCCGCGGTCATGGTGGCACGACCAGGGTGTCGGGCCACGGCTCCTCGTCCTGCCAACGGATCCAGGCATCAGCTGGCATGCCCGGCTTGAGAGTGCCGTCGGGGTTGGCGAGGCGCAGGGTCACTCCGAAGACGGTGTGCGCCCGTTCGTCGGGAAGGTGGACATCGCGAGGGGTGAACTGGGCGCGGTCGTCGACTGCGCTGACCTCGGCCTCGAAGTAGCGGTCCGGGAAGGCGTTGACCCGTACCCGGGCCGGGGCGCCGAGGCGGATCTGACCCAACGCCTGTTCGGCGACATAGAGCTTCAGTCGGGGCCGGTCCAGGTCGACCAGAATGCCGAGCGGCTGCCCGGGCGCCACTACCTCCCCAACCTCTACTGCCTTGACCTGTACGGTGGCGTCGATGGGGCTGGTCAGTACGGTCTTATCGAGCTGGAGCGCGAGCTGTGCCTGCTGCTGCTCAAGCGCCTGCAGGTTGGCGGCTGCCTCCACGCGTTGTGCCGTCAGCACCTCAACCTCACCCGCCGCCTCGCGCCGGCGATCCTCGCTGCGCTCCAGTTGCTGCGCAGGGATCGCGCCGGTGCGACGCAGGGTTCGCGCGCGTTCCAGCTCAGTCTCGGCATTGCCGAGATGATGGCGCGCCGTGTTGAGCAGGAGCTCGAACCGTATCACCGATTGTTCACCGGCGACCCAGCGTGCCTCGAGTTCGGCCAGTTGCAGGCGAAGGAGGCGGTCGTCCAGGCGCAGCAGTTCGTCGTCCCTGGTGACGGCCCGGCCCTCGATCAGATGGCTTGCCACCACGCGACCGGGGATTTCGGCGGCCAGGCGAATCTCGGTGGCTTCGATACGGCCGCTGCCGTAGAGCAGGCCGGTCGGGAGTTCCGAAGGTCGCAGCGCCAGGAAGCCTAGATAGCCACCAACAGCGAGCAGTATGACTGCAGCGATGGGCCATAGTGAGTGTCGCATTGCTGCTCCCATGTTTCTGCACCTACTCCCTTAATTCGGGACGAGGTATCGGCTGGAGAACCACCCGCGACCGCCACACTGTTGCTATTGTGATGGCAAGGTCATGTAATTACTCAAAGATCCTTCGAACGGTTGGTCTGGTGGGCCAGGCGCATTGCTTCATGATGTTCCAGCTTGAGTAGCTCGCCGATCAGCTCACGTGTTTCGGGAATCTCTGTACGTCCCTCGAGGTAGCGATAGAAGTCGATGATTTGATTGTGAAGATCGAAGATTTCCTGGCAGATCTCGTCGAAGCTCATTTCCGCATAGGGTGCATTGCATGACTGGTGCGGCTTGATGGGCTGGTAGGAAATGTAGTCGTAGAGCCAGGTATTCAACGCCTTGGGATCGGCCTGTTTCTCGAAGCCGGCGACGACCTTTTCCAAGGCCGCCTCATGGTCTGCCAGATAGGTCAGCAGCCACTTGGCGCGCTCTTCATCCTGCTGCGTTGAGCAGTGTTTCAGGCAGTGCGCCATATGTTCATGCAGGGTGCGTGTCCACTCCACCACGTCTTGGAAGGTTGAGACGTACATGATTCATTCTCGCTGTATTGATGGATTCTGAAATCTGGCCTGTGCAAAGGCCAGCTGTAGGCGAGCTGATTCGCAGCATCAGGTTCAACCCGCCATTGATTGGCACGGCGTATGGGTGTCTGACGCCGATTGGTCTTTTCACCATAGCTCACTGTCCAAGGAGATCGCTTGACCGGTATCAAGGAACGATGGCTGCTCGAGCTGTAAGCATGGCAGCGGTTGCCTGGCTTCGAATGGCGTGAAACACTGTCTCAAGCTGTTGCCCAGCATCGCCTTCTCTCTGTTCTGGAGCCCTGATAATGGCGGGAGCACGAGCCGGATACAGCAGGTCTAGCCGGCTATTGGCCATCCCGGAGTTCAACGTGGCGCTATTTGCGTTTCTGTTGAACTATCCGTGGGAATTCCTGCAAGTTCCCTACTTCGTCGCAATGCCTGAGATGGCTCACTGGGATGCGGTCATCTTTTGCACCCGGGCAACCATGGGCGATGTGCTTATTGCCCTGGTGGCTTTCTGGGTCGTAGCGATGTTTCGGCGCCAGCGCTCTTGGCTGCTCCGGCCCGATGCGCGAGCGATCTTCGCCTTCATTGCCACTGGTATCGTGATTACAGTCGGTCTCGAGTGGCATGCCACTGAGCTTCAGCAGCGTTGGCAGTACGCCGAGCGGATGCCGACACTGCCTCTTGTGGGCACCGGGCTGACACCTCTGCTGCAGTGGCTCGTGCTACCGCCGATAATCGTGTGGTTGGCACGCCGCCAGATGCTCGGAGAGCGCTATCTACAACAAATTGATCGCAAATGAGCCGGCAACGGATTTCTGCCTGTCACTCGCCATCAGCGTCGGCGCCACGATGGTATGATGTACTTTGCCTGCCGGAGAGGGGCAGGGAGAGGCAGAAGCTCGTAATGCCATTCTGCGAACTGACCGCAACATCTCCACCATGAGCCTTGACGATGGATCGTGTGATGGCGAGCCCCAGTCCTGCTCCCTCGCCATGGTGGCTGCGGATGTTGTCGGCGCGGTGGAAGCGCTCGAACAGTTTGGCTAACTGATCGGTGGGAATGGTCTCACCAGGATTGCTGACACTCAGACGTGCCATCTCCTTAGCTTGGGTAATCGTGATCTCGATCATGCCGCCAGGGGAGGTGTGCCGCACTGCATTGGACACCAGATTGGCAATCGCACGGCGTAGCATCAGGTGGTCGCCGGTAACTGTGGCGGCGCCACTGAGCTGCATCGTAACCTGCTTCTCCTCGGCAAGAGCCTCGTAGAATTCCAGCAAAGCGTCTACTTCCCGCTCCAGATGCACCGGCTCGGCGGGATTGGGCAGCAAACCATGATCGGCCTTGGCCAGGAACAACATGTCGGCGATCATTCGCGCCAGCCTTTCCAACTCCTCCAGGTTGGAGTGCAGTGTGTCCTGGTATTCCCCTGTGCTACGTGGTCGTGACAGGGCAACCTGGGTTTCGGTAAGCAGGTTGGACACCGGGGTACGCAGTTCATGGGCGATATCCGCTGAGAACTCGCTGAGGCGCTGAAAGTCGGCCTCGAGCCTGTTCAGCATGCCATTGAACGCATTGGCCAGTTCGAGCATTTCCGGTGGGGTGGCTTGCAGGTCGAGGCGCTCACCCAGGCGCTCAGCTGAAAGCCGCTTGGCCGTTGCCGTGATCCGCTTGAGGGGGGCCAGACCTTGACGTGCGACCAGCCAGCCGAGCAATGCCGTCAGCAGGGCGGCAAGTGCAATGCCCGTCCAAAGATAACGTCGAATGTCCTGGAGAAAGTGGGCATGATGGGTGATATCCAGGCCCAGCAGGACGCGTACCGGTATGGGCTGTGCAAGAGGAAGGAGCTGCTGAACTTCATGGCCAATGAATTCGTGGCCGGCCACGCTCCAGCGAGCGCTGGGTGAGCTGACCTCTCCATTCTTTACTGGCTCGAGAAAGTCCGGTTGGTAGGCGTAGAGTATTTGTCCCGCTTCATCGCGGATGGAAACGGAGAGTGTGGCATGGCTCGTCAATAGGTCGTCGAGATATCTGGGCAGTGTATTCAGCGCGGCAGGGCTATCGACTCGATCAAGCAGGTTCTCGATCATGTTCAGCTTTGCTGTCAACTCCATATGGTCGATTTCGTCGAAGTGATCCCGAATCAGGTACTCGAGCCACAGGCCAAGCAGCAGCAGCAGGATTGCCACCAGCAAGGAGTAGAGTGTGGCCAGGCGGGCCGTCAAGGAACGTGGGTAAAGGCTCATTAGCTATTTCCCGGCTCCAGCACATAACCCATGCCGCGTACGGTCCGGATCAACTTCTCGGGGAAGGGACCATCGACCTTGGCGCGTAGCCGTCTGACGGCTACGTCGATGACGTTGGTATCGCTATCGAAGTTCATGTCCCACACCTGCGAGGCTATCAGTGAACGTGGCAGAACCTCTCCCTGGCGGCGAATCAAGAGCTCTAGCAGGGCAAACTCCTTGGCGGTGAGGTCGATACGTTCGCCGGCTCGAGTCACACGCCGTCGCAGCAGGTCGAGTTCCAGGTCGGCAGCGCGGAACACTTCCGGCTCACGTGCCTTGCCGCGCCTGAGCAGGGAGCGAATCCGCGCCAGTAGTTCGGAGAAGGCAAATGGTTTGACCAAGTAGTCGTCTGCGCCGAGCTCGAGCCCCCGCACTCGGTCGTCCACTTCGTCTCGTGCCGTCAGAAACAGCACGGGTACGTCCTGCCCTGCGCGGCGCACCATCTGCAGGATGGTCCAGCCATCCATCCCGGGCAGCATGACGTCGAGAAGCAACAGATCATATGCTTCGTTCTGGGCCAGGTGCAGGCCATCCAGCCCATCGCGGGCGAGGTCGACGACGAAACCGGCTTCTCTAAGGCCTTGAGCCAGGTAGTCACCGGTTTTTGGCTCATCTTCAACGATCAATATCTTCACAAAGCCTCCGTCAACCTGCTCCGATCGAAAATGACAAAAATGTCATTTTCGAGTCAGTTTCCTGTCCGCTACTGCATCGTACTATGCCTACATGAACAAGCAACAAGGGGGATGAGTAGGCTGAGTGGTTACTCTATCACGCCCGAAGTTTAAATTGACAGTCCTGGCGTTTGCAAGTTGTTAACAGGAAATTTCATTGGAAAAGAGGTGTGTCATGATCAAGAAGATTGCTTTTGCTACTGCCGTTCTCACTATGTTTTCCGCTCCTGCATTTGCCAGTTTCGGCACTGCGGCATCAAACGGGAATGTGCTGCAAGAAGGTAGCACGTCCAGCTCGATCATTAATACAGGGCAGCCGCATACTTACCAGCTCGACTTGGACCAGGCTACAACGGTCAGAATTGCCAGCAGCCATCTCCCGGGGGCTCATTCCATGCTTCCCATGAGTGCACAACTGATCGATGCTCAGGGTAACACCGTGAAGGAAGTCCGTTCTTCAGGTGGAGACTTCGAAATTCGCGAAGCTTTGCAGGCGGGTCAGTATCGCCTGGTAGTGTCAGGAAGTTCGGCACCGGGTGGCGATGGTTGGGATGCTCATCGCTACAGCTTGCACGTCGCTTTCCAATAACACACTTCCATATCTTGGAGATAAAACTGGCCGGCTTGAGCCGGCCAGTTTGGTAAGTGATGTCAGACGGTTTGGTTGATTATTTATAAAGAATATAACGGGGTGCCGTTTTTTAGCAGCATTCTGGCGAGCGTGGAGGGTGGCTCATGGCATTTCGATTACCAACGATGCTCGCAGTGTTGCTGAGCACAGCATTTCTATTACCTCTCTCGGCACTTTCAGAGCAAGTGTTATCGCTCAGTGAAGCGGAACGACTTGCTCTAATCGACGACCCAGCCACGCTGCGTTATCGAGAGCTGGCGGAGGCTCGCCGCGAGGCCGCCATCTCAGTCAGACAGCTCCCTGACCCCATGCTGATCATGGAGGTCATGGATGTTGCAAGAGATGGTATTTCCATCGATGACGATTCCATGACCCAGCTCCGTGTGGGCGTGCGCCAGACCTTCCCTCGAGGTGACAGCCGTCGGTTGGCCAGCGAGCGGGAATCGGCCATGGCCCAGGCGGAAGCGGCGCGAAGCAGCAATGCAGAACTGGCTGCAGTGCGCGCCGTACGGCGCTCTTACCTGGCGCTTGCCGAGCAGCGCGCCATCCTCGGCGTGCTGGAGCAGAGCCAGCCCTTGTTCGAGGACCTGCGTGAAATCACTGAGCGCGAGTTCGCTTCCGGCTTTGCCGACCAGCAGGATCTGCTGCGCGCCGAGCTGGAGCTGAGCCGATTGCATGACCGCATGTTGAATGTCCAGGCGCAGGAGGCAGTAGCACAGGCTCAGCTAGCGCGCTGGGTGGGTCATGAAGCCCTCTCGCGCCCCTTGTCTCTCGACCTTCCCGAGCTGGCCGAGCCCGCGGGAACCTTGCTGGCGCATCCACTGCTGGATGCCGAGCAGGCCGTTATCGATGCCGGCAACCATGGCGTGGAACTGGCTCGTCAAGGATACAAACCGCAGTGGTCGGTCGAGCTGACCTACGGTACGCCGACGCAACGGGGCATGGGCATGCCGGATCGCATGTCGGCGATGGTCATGGTCGACCTGCCGCTTTTCACTCGTCAGCGCCAGGATCGCGACCTATCGGCCAGCGTGCATCGACGTGAAGCCGCCCAGTATGCCTGGGATGAACAGGCCCGCGAGTTGCAGCGCCAACTGGGAGAGAGCCAAGCCAGATGGCAGCTGATGAGCGAGCGTGAACGCCGTTACCAGCAGCTTCTGCTGCCCCAGGCCAGGGAGAACGCCGAAGCCGCCGAGCATGGGTATCGCAACCGTACGACGGATTTCAATTCGCTCGTGCGCGCCCGCCTGACCGAACTGGAAACACGCATCGAGGCCGTGCGTATCGGCACCCAGCGCCGCCTCGAGCAGGTGGATCTGCTCTATCTGTTGGGAGAAAACGCATGAAGGCATTGGCTGTTATCGTCCTGCTGGGGGCAGGGGCGGCGGCAGGCGCCGCCGCGGTGATCTATTGGCCGGATTCACATGCCCATGTCGCGCAAGCGGCGGGCGCGGCCAATGGTGAGAGGCAGGTCCTCTACTACCGGCATCCCCATAACCCTTCCGTGACCTCTCCCGAACCGCGTAAGGATGAGATGGGCATGGATTTCATTCCAATCTACGCGGGTGATGGCGACGCGACGCCCGGCACCGTGAGCATCAGCCCTGTCGTTCAGCAGAACATGAACGTACGTATCGGCTCGGTGGCTCGTGGCGATCTGGCGCGCCTGGTCGAGACAGTCGGCTTCGTCGACTACGACGAATCGAGACTCAGCCATATTCACCTGCGTACCCAAGGCTGGATAGAGGATCTCAGCGTAAGAACCACCGGCGAGCGGGTAGAGGAGGGGCAGCTCTTGTTCCGCCTTTATTCGCCGGAACTGGTCAATGCCCAGGAAGAGCTGCTGCATGTCATGCGGCGTGGTGGTAGCCCAGCTCCGGCACGGGAGCGCCTCAGGGCGCTGGGGATTAGTGCCGCCGAAATTGCCGAGATCGAACGGGCCGGCCAGCCGCGCCGACTGATCTCCGTACGGGCGGGGCAGAGTGGGGTAGTGGAGTCGCTGAACGTGCGTGAAGGCATGTATGTCACACCGGGCACCGAGGTGATGACCATTGCCGACCTCTCGCAGGTATGGGTGATTGCCGACCTGTTCGAGCATCAGGTGGATGCCGTGGCTCGAGGTGACGCCGCCCATGTGAAGCTGCCATTCCGCCCGGGCGAGCGTCTCGAGGGCAAGATCGACTATATCTATCCGAGCCTGAACAGCCCGACGCGAACCGTTCAGGTTCGCCTGGCCTTCGACAATCCCGGTGAGCGACTCAAGCCGGGAATGTATGCCGATGTCCAACTGACCACTCGACCGCTGCAGGGCGTCCTGTACCTGCCGGCCGAGGCCGTGATCCGTACCGGCAGGCAGGACCGCGTCATCCTGGCGCTGGGTGAAGGGCGTTTCCAGGCGCGTGAAGTTCAGGTAGGGCGTCGTGCCAACGGCGACCTGGAGATCATCGAAGGCCTCAAGGAAGGAGAGCGCGTGGTTCTCTCCGGCCACTTCCTGCTCGACTCCGAAGCGGCAGCCAGCGCTGAGCTGGCGCGCATGACCGAAGCCGAGGAGGAGAGCGCCGACGACGACATCTGGGCCGATGGTCGTCTGCTTGGTATCGATCGCGACGCCCGCATGTTGAACGTCGACCATGAACCGATCCCGCTATTGGGCTGGCCGGCAATGGTCATGGACTTTGCCATGGCTGATGGGCTCGAGCTCGATGGGCTGCACGATGACATGCCGATGCGCTTCCGCATGCGTGAGCGCGAGGAGTTCGTCTTCGAAATCACCGCTATCGAGCCGCTGGCTCACGACCACTGAGGAGTCGTTTCATGATCGAAAGGATCATCACGTGGTCGTTGCATAATCGCCTGCTGGTGCTCTTGGTGACGGCTATTTTCGTCGTCTGGGGGCTCTTCACAGCCAGGCAAATGCCGCTGGATGCCATCCCCGACCTCTCCGACGTCCAGGTGATCGTGCACACCAGCTATCCCGGCCAGGCACCTCAGGTGGTAGAGGATCAGGTCACCTACCCGCTGTCGACGGCCATGCTGGCCGTGCCCCAGGCGCGGGATGTGCGAGGTTTCTCCATGTTCGGTGATTCCTACGTCTACGTGCTGTTCGAGGATGGCACCGACCCCTACTGGGCACGCTCTCGCGTGCTGGAATACCTGAGCCAGGTGGCACCCCGCCTGCCGGCTGGCGCCACGCCGGCGCTGGGGCCAGATGCTACCGGGGTGGGCTGGGTCTATCAGTACGCCTTGGTGGACCGCAGCGGTAAGCTCGATCTGGCGGACCTGCGCTCACTGCAAGACTGGTTTTTGAAGTTCGAATTGCAGTCCGTGGTAGGCGTTTCCGAGGTCGCTACGCTAGGCGGCATGGTCAAGCAGTACCAGGTGGTGCTCGATCCGCATCGGGCGCGCGCTTATGGCCTGACACTTGCCGGCATCCGTTCGGCCATCGAGGGCGCCAACCGGGAGGCGGGCGGTTCGGTTATCGAGATGGGTGAAGCGGAATACATGGTTCGCTCCCGTGGTTATCTGACCGGCATCGAGGAGCTTCGCCTGGTGCCGGTTGGCCTTGGCGGTGACGGCACTCCAGTACTGCTCGAAGATGTGGCCGAGATCCGCATCGGCCCCGCTGCCCGCCGCGGCATCGCTGAGCTGGATGGCGAGGGCGAGGCTGTGGGAGCCCTGGTAGTCATGCGCCATGGCGAGAATGCGCTTGCCACCATCGAGCGTGTCAAGGCCCGCCTCGAAGAGCTGCGGCCGAGCCTGCCGGAAGGCGTCGAAATCGTGGAGACTTACGACCGCTCAGTACTGATTCAGGAGTCGGTGGACAACCTGACGGTCAAGCTGTTGCAGGAATTCCTCATCATTGCGCTGGTCTGTGTCGTCTTTCTGCTCCACTTCCGCTCCGCTCTGGTGGCGATCGTTGCACTGCCGATCGGCATCCTGGCGGCACTGATGATCATGCAGGCCAAGGGCATCAACGCCAACATCATGTCGCTGGGCGGCATTGCCGTGACCATCGGCGCCATGGTGGATGCCGCCATCGTCATGGTGGAGAACCTGCACAAGCGACTGGAGAAGGCGCCGCCAGGGGAGGATCGCTGGCATACCGTGGCGGAGGCGGCCAAGGAAACAGGGCGGCCGATCTTCTTTGCGCTGTTGATCATCGTGGTGAGCTTTCTGCCGCTCTTCACTCTCCAAGGGCAAGAAGGCCGCATGTTCCAGCCCTTGGCCTTTACCGGTACCTATGCCATGGCAGCGGCGGCCGGGCTGGGTATCACCCTGGTCCCGGTGCTCATGGGCTATCTGGTGCGCGGGCGCATACGCCCTGAGTCTGCCCATCCGCTGAGCCGCATGTTGATCGCCATCTACCGCCCCGGGCTCGATGCCCTGCTGCGCTACCCTTGGGCAACCATTGCAGCAGCAGTGTTGGTTGCCGCCAGCGTGGCCTACCCGGCCAGCAAGCTTGGCAGCGAGTTCATGCCTCAGCTCGACGAAGGCGATCTCATGTATATGCCGTCGCTGGAACCTGGCGCCTCGATTGGCAAGGTGCGTGAATTCGTGCAGCAAACCAACCGGTTGATCATGTCGGTGCCGGAAGTGGAAGGGGTCTTTGGCAAGGCAGGGCGGGCCGATACGGCCACCGACCCGGCCCCCATCGGCATGCTGGAAACCGTCATTCGCTTCAAGCCACGCGACCAGTGGCGCGATGGCATGACCAAGGCCGATATCATTCGCGAACTCGATGAGGCAGTCAGTTTCCCGGGGGTGGCCAATGTCTGGGTGCCGCCGATCAAGACGCGCATCGACATGCTCTCGACCGGCATCCGCTCGCCGGTGGGCATCAAGGTGGCTGGATCCGACCTGGCAGAGATCGAGCGTGTTGGGCGGGAGATCGAACGCGTGCTCCAAGATGTGCCGGGTACAGCGTCGGCGTATGCCGATCGCACCGCCGCCGGGCGTTACGTCGAAGTGGATATCGACCGGCGAGCCGCCGCGCGCCATGGCGTCAATGTCAGCGACCTTCAGGCCATCATTCAAACCGCCGTCGGGGGGATGAATGTGAGCGAAACCGTCGAGGGGCTGGAGCGCTACCCCATCAACCTGCGCTATCCCCAGGACTGGCGCGACTCGCTGGAGAGCCTGCGGGATCTACCGGTGATCACCTCGGCGGGGGCCTACCTTCCCCTGCAGGCGCTGGCACAGGTGGACATCGTGGACGGTCCGGCCATGATTCGTACCGAGAACGCACGTCTCAACGGCTGGGTGGTGGTCGACATCCGCGGGCGCGATATCGGCTCCTATGTGGCCGAGGCGCGGCAACGGGTGATGGAACAGGTCACGTTGCCTGCCGGGTACTCGGTGACCTGGTCAGGCCAGTACGAGTACATGGAACGGGCCAAGGAGCGCCTGCAGTGGGTGGTCCCGGTGACCATCGTGCTGATCTTCCTGCTGCTATACCTATGCTTCCGTAACGCTGCCGAGACTTTCATGCTCATGGGTTCGCTGCCATTCGCCGCCGTCGGTGGCGTGTGGCTGCTCTACTGGCTCACCTATGACGTCTCGGTGGCCGTGGCGGCGGGTTTCATCCTGTTGATAGGCCTGGCAGCAGAGTTCGCCGTGGTGATGCTGATGTATGTCCGCGGGGCAGTGGAGCAGCGGCGGCCCCGTACCCGAGGTGAACTGCGTGAAGCGATCATCGACGGCGCGGTCATGCGGGTACGTCCCAAGGCCATGACCTCGCTCACGGTGGTGCTGGGTCTGAGTCCGCTGCTGCTGGATTCCGGCCCAGGATCCGAGGCCATGCAGCGTATTGCCACGCCCGTGGTTGGCGGCATGATTTCTGCCCCCCTGGTATCGCTGCTGCTCATTCCCGTTCTTTATTGGCTATGGCAGCGACGACACTTCCCCGAGTCCGTCGCATCCGAGGCTGCGCTCAGCAACTCCAAAACCGAAGGAAACCTTTGATATGAAAAACAGTATGCTTCAGTTGGTGGTCGTGATGGGACTCATTATGGCAGCTCCGGCAGTGGCGAGCAGTGATCATGGACATGGCAAGCACGCGGCTCATGGTGCCCAGACTGGTCATGAACATCAGGAAATGCGCACGGCGGAAGGTGTCGGGATCGTACGGTCGATAGCACAGGATGGCAGCAGTGTGCTGGTAGCACATGAACCTATCGCCGAGCTTCGCTGGCCAGCCATGACCATGGAGCTGGCGCTGGCAGATCCGGCGCTGGCCGAGCTGGTGAATACGGAAGACCAGATCATCTTCGTACTGCGTCAAACCGGCGAGACCGACTACGAAATCGTCTCTCTCGAGACCATCGACTGAGATTGGGTGCGCTTCTCCTGCAAGAAGCCGGACGGCCGCTCTCTTCGGAGGCGGCCGTTCTTACTTCGGCAAGGGCTCCACCAGCCCCAGCGCCACGCAGAAGCGCACCAGCTCGGCCAGGTTGCCGGCACCCAGCGCTTTCATGCCCCGCAGGCGGTAGATCTCCACCGTCTTGGCGCTGACGTCGAGGCGCTCGGCGATCTCACGGCTGGTCAGGCCCTCGGCCACCAGCACCAGGATTTGGCGCTCCTTGGGGCGCAGGGCGTCGTAGCGCGCGCGCAGGGTGTCGATGCGCTCGCTCACGGCGCGCTGGCGCCGATACTCGGCGAGCGCCTGCTGCACGGCGTCGATCAGCTGCTGCTGGTTGAAGGGTTTCTCGATGAAGTCGAAGGCGCCGGCCTTGAGGGCGGCCACCGCCATGGGCACGTCGCCGTGGCCGGTCATGAAGATCACCGGGGCGCTGTCGCCACGCTCCAGCAGGCGCTGCTGTACCTGCAGGCCGGAGAGACCGGGCATGCGTACGTCGAGCAGTACCGCATCGAAGCTTGCCGGGTCGGCGGCGAGAAACGCCTCGCCGTCGGCAAAGGCGCGCGTGGCCAGGCCTACGGAGTCGAGCAGCCAGGCCAGCGAGTCGCGCAGTGCCTCGTCGTCGTCGACCACGGCGATACGGGGGGCACGAGTAGGCTCGGTCACGGCTGGCTCCGGGGCGGCTTGCTGCGGTGGATGGGGCTTGGTTCGGCCAGCAGTGTACCGGTAAAGGTGGCGCCCTCGGAACCGTCGGTCAGTGCCAGGCTGCCGCCCATGGCTTCCATCAGCGAGCGGCTGATGGCAAGGCCCATGCCGAGGCCCTCCGGACGGCTGGAGTGGAACGGTGCGAAGATGGCCTGAGCGTCGTCGTCGGTAACGCCGGGACCCTGGTCGCTGACGCTGAAGGTCACCTCGCGCCGGCCGCTGCGTCGTGCGCGGATCTCGACCCGCACGGCGGCAGGCCGTTCGCGGCTCGCTTCCAGCGCGTTGAGCAGCAGATTGACCAGCACCTGCTCCAGGGCGATGGGGTCGGCCATCACGCGGGGCAGCGTTTCCGGCAGGTCATGGGTCAGGCTCACTCCGGCCTGCTGGTACTGCCACTCGCACAGCCGGCAGGCGGCATCCACCACCTCGAACAGCACCACCGGGCGCGGGCGGGTCTGCCCCTTGCGCACGAAGGTGCGAATGTGACGCAGCCGCTGCGCCAGCCGCTGTACCTGGGTGTCGATCCGCTCGAGGGGCAGCGCGAGGTCGCTGGCCGGGCGATTCGGATCGGCACGGAGTTGCAGCAGCGCGCCGCTGACGTAATTGGCAATGGCCCCCAGCGGCTGGTTCAGCTCGTGGGCGATGTTGGAGGCGAGCTCGCCGGTGGTGGCCAGCCGGTTGGCGTGGGCGATCTGTTCCTGATGGCGTCGCGCCTGGGCCTCGGCGGCCTTGCGCAGGCCGATGTCGCGATTGAGCAGCGAGAGGTGGTCGGGCTCGGCGCCGGGGCCGCGGTGGGCCAGCACCACGCTGAGCACCGGCACCGGCCCCTTGGGGCCCGGCATCTCCAGCTCGCCGCTCCAGGAGCCGTAGCGGGCCACGGCGGGCAGCACGATCTCTCGCAGGATGGCAAGCGAGCTCGGGGTATAGGCCCGCTCGAGCCGGGCATCGAGCCCTTCGCGCGGCAAGCCCAGCAAGCGTCGCGCCGCCTCGTTGGAGTAGAACAGCCGCTCTTCGCCGTCGCAGAACAGCACGTAGTCGGTGGTCGATTCCACCACCCGGGCCAGACGCTCGCGATTGGCCTCGGCGCGAATGCGCCGGCCCACGTCGCGGGAGACGCAGAGCACGTCGATCAGCTCGCCGGTGGCCGGGTCGCGGCGGGTGCGGCTGGTGGTCTCGAACCAGACGTAGTGCCCGTCCTTGGCACGGAAGCGGTAGGTCTGCTGATAGAAGCCGTCGTGGTAGTAGACCCGCGGCGACTTGTTGAGCAGGTCGGCGAGGTCGGATGGGTGGAACAGGTCGTAGGCCGAGACGCCGATCAGCTCCTCGGGCTCGTAGCCGAGCAGGTCGCGGGCGGCCTGCGAGGCGTAGAGGAAGGTGCCGTCGCGGGCGTGGCGCGAGATCAGGTCGGTGGTGCTCTCCGCCAGCCAGCGATAGTGGCGCTTCTCCTCGTCGAGCTCGGCGATTCTCGCTTCGAGAGCGGCCTTGTGGGCCTCGAGTTCGGCCAGCCGGGCGCGCAGCGCCTCGCGTTCGTCGGCCATCAGCGCGCCGGGTCCACCAGGCCGCCGAGCGAGGCGTTGCGCCGGAACCAGCCGGCGATGCTGGCTCGCGGCAGGCGGGTGGGCAGCACCTCGTGGGGCACGGTCTCGGCGAGAAAGCAGGCGAAGTTGCCGGCTTCCGGGCGTACCCGGGCCACTTCGCGTTCCGGTTCGTCGGCGGCGAACATCGCCATCTCCCCGCCGCCGTCCGCCGGCCAGGCGGGGTTGAGGTAGCCCACCGTGGAGACCACCCGGTTGGCGCGTCCGCGAAAGCTGTCCAGATGCTTCTTGTAGAAGGCCCCGGGCGGGTAGTGGGCAAAATGCGCCTCGTATTCGAACAGCCCTAGGAACAGCGCCTGATTCAGTTCGCGCTGCAGCTCGCCCATGGCTTCGAGGTAGCGGCGCTGGGCCAGGCTCTCACGGTCGAGCCAGCGGATGGCGTCGCCGCGGATGTCGCGACGCAGCTGGTGCTCGTCGCCGCGGCCGATGCCGGCGGCAGCCAGGGCGTCGCGCTCGGCCATTTCCATCAGCTCCCGATGCAGCGCCTGGCACAGCTCGGCGTCGAGAAATCCCTCGCCGACGAACCAGCCCTGTTCGACCAGAGCATCGACCAACTGAGGCAGGGCATTGGCCGCAAAGGCCGGGCGGGTGAGCAGCGACATGAATGCGACGAACCTCCAGGAAGGCGGGCAGCAGGATCAGGAGCGGCGCGTGGCGGTATCCGGACTGCGCAGCAGACGTTCGGGAAAATAGCATAGCCGACCCTGCGGCGGCTCATCGAACAGGCTGATGGGACGCTCGAAGCCCTCCGCCAGCAGCTCCACCAGCATCATGGCCGAGAGCCCCCAGATCACCTGGCCCTGGGTGTGGTAGCTGGGCACGTAGTGGGGGCGTCCGTTGACCGGAATCACGTCGGTATGGTGACGGCGGTCCTCGAGGAACAGCTCGAGCGGCACCTCGAAGATGGCGTCCAGCTCGGCGGGGTCGGGCGTGAGCGGCAGGTCCGGCGGAATCAGCCCCACATAGGGCGTGACCAGAATACCGTGCAGTGAAATCACGTCCGACAGGCGGCCGAGCAGCTCGACCCGCTCCGGCGGCAGGGCGATCTCCTCGTGGGATTCGCGCAGCGCGGTGAACAGCAGGTCGCGGTCGGCCTCCTCGCGCTTGCCGCCGGGAAACGCCACCTGGCCGCTGTGCGTATTGAGATGCCCTGCACGGCGGGTGAACAGCAGCGTCGGTTCGGGGCGCTCGACGATCGGCATGAGTACCGCGGCACGCGGCATGTCGAGGCGCAGATGGCGGGGCTCGTGCGCTTGCAGGCGCTTGCGAAGTTTCTCTAACATGGGGTTTCCGTCGGGTTTGATTCCTTCTACCCGGGGGCCTTTGCCGACGTCAAGCCTGCCAGGGAGACTCATGAACTTCTGCAGCCACTGTGGCCAAACCGTGCGTTTCGCGATTCCGGCAGGAGACGATCGGCCCAGGTACCTGTGCGATGCCTGCGGTTCGATCCACTACCAGAACCCGCGCATCGTGGCCGGCACGCTGCCGGTGAGCGGCTCGCGCATCCTGCTCTGTCGCCGCGCCATCTCGCCGCGCAAGGGCTTCTGGACCCTGCCGGCGGGCTTCATGGAGAACGCCGAGACCACCGTGCAGGCGGCGGCCCGCGAAACCTGGGAAGAGGCCTGTGCCGAGGTCGACATTCATGGACTCTACACCCTGATCAACCTGCCGCACATCAACCAGGTCTACATGATCTTCCGCGCCGAGCTCACGGGCGGCTTTTCCGCCGGCCCGGAGAGTCTCGAAGTGGCCCTGTTCGAAGAGCACGAGATCCCCTGGGACGAGCTGGCCTTCCCCACCATCGAGCGCACCCTGCGCCATTTCTACGCCGACCGTGGCGATGGCCATTATCCCCTGCACATCAGCGACATCACCGCCGAAGATCGCGAACGCTACTTTGGCTCTGCATGACGAGGCTTCGCTTGAGGGGCTTTGCATGATTGGGGTTCGGCCTGAAGGGCAAACGACAAGGAACGGGTGACGTGGACAAGTTCGAGCTGAAGCTGGACCAGGCGGCCCGTGCGGCGTGGCTCTCCTACGTGGGCGGGCGCACCCAGGACGAGATCGCCAGCCAACTGGGGGTGTCGCGCCCCGGCGTGCAGCGGCTGCTGGCCCTGGCGCGCCAGGAGGGGCTGGTCAAGGTGCACATCGACCACCCGCTGGCCAACTGCATGGTGATGTCGGATGCCATCCTCAAGCGCTTCGGGCTCGAGTTCTGCGATGTGGTGCCGGCCGACCCGGAAGCTCCCGAGAGCAGCGCCCACTACCTGGCGGTGGCCGGGGCGGAGCGCCTGGCGAGGTTGATCGAGCGCTCCGAACCGCTGACCCTGTCGCTGGGTACGGGCCGCTCGGTGCGCGCCACGGTGGAGGCGCTCAGCCGCATCGAGCGTCCCCAGCACCGCTTCGTCTCGCTGGTGGGCAACGTCGCCCGCGACGGCTCCGCCAACCGCTACGACGGGGTGATGGTGCTGGCCGACAAGACCGGCGGCGAGCGCTTCCTGCTGCCGGCGCCGGTGGTGGCCGGTTCGGTGGAGGAGAAGGAGGCGATGCTCGGCCAGCGCCTGTTCCAGGCCATCGTCGAGGTCGCCAAGGAGGCCGAGGCGGCCTACATCGGCGTGGGCCGCATCGACCGCCAGGCCACCCTGTTCCAGGACCACTTCATCAGCGAGGCCGAGCTCGACGAACTGCTCAGCCGCAACGCCGTGGGCGAGCTGCTCGGCTGGCCGCTCGACCGCAACGGCGCCGTCATCGAATGCTCGATCACTCGCCGCGTCACCAGTCTGCCGCTGGAGATGTTCCGCCATCAGACCCTGGTGGCGCTGGCCGGTGGCCGCGACAAGGGGCCGGCGATTCTCGCTGCGCTGCGCGGCGGCTGGCTCAAGGGGCTCATCACCGACGAGAGTGCCGCACGCTTCATCCTCGAAAGCGAAGGGCTTTCCTGACCCGATTCGACCTGGCTTAACCTAAAGTCTAAGGGCCTTGCCTTTGCCTTTTGCTGCTTGCTGTCCGATCATTTGATCGTCAGATGATTAAATGATCAAAACAGCGACTCCCGGCACCCAACAACAATTCCCGGCACCCAACAACAATGCCCCCAGCGGGGACGCCAAGCACACAGGAGCCCGACATGAAGTTCGCCTACGCCTTTCCCCTGGCCGGCCTGGCAGCCGCCTTCGCTACTGCCGCCCAGGCCGAGACCATCACCGTGGCCACGGTCAACAACAACGACATGGTGATCATGCAGAGCCTGACCAGTGCCTTCGAGGAGGCGCATCCCGGCATTCGGGTCAACTGGGTGGTGCTGGAGGAGAACGTGCTGCGTCAGCGCCTGACCACCGACATCGCCACCGACGGCGGCCAGTTCGACGTCATGACCATCGGTACCTACGAGGCGCCTATCTGGGCCGAGCGCGGCTGGCTGGTCGCTCTCGACGACCTGCCCGAGGCGTATCAGGAGGAGGACCTGCTCAAGCCGGTGCGCGACGGCCTCTCCCATAATGGCTCCCTTTATGCGCTGCCGTTCTACGCCGAGAGCTCGATGCTCTACTACCGCACCGACCTGTTCGAGGAAGCCGGCATCGAGATGCCCGAGCAGCCGAGCTGGGAAGAGGTGCGCGAATGGGCGGCCGAACTCCACGACCCCGCCAATCAGCTGGCCGGTATCTGCCTGCGTGGCAAGCCGGGCTGGGGCGAGAACATGGCCTTCGTCTCCACCCTGGTGAACACCTTCGGCGGGCGCTGGTTCGACGAGGAGTGGAATCCCGAACTCGACTCGCCGGCCTGGCAGGAGGCCATCGGCTTCTACGTCGATCTGCTCGGCAACTACGGCCCGCCGGGGGCCAGCTCCAACGGTTTCAACGAGAACCTGGCGCTGTTCTCCCGCGGCAACTGCGCCATGTGGGTCGACGCCACCTCGGCAGCTGGCAAGCTCTACAACCCGGCAGAATCCCAGGTTGCCGATCGCCTCGGCTTCGCCCCGGCGCCGGTGGCCGAGACGCCCAAGGGCGCGCACTGGCTGTGGTCCTGGGCGCTGGCCATCCCCGCCTCTTCGGAGAAGCAGGAGGCCGCTCAGACCTTCCTGACCTGGGCCACCTCGCAGGAGTACATCGAACTGGTCGGCGAGACCCAGGGCTGGACCAGCGTGCCGCCGGGTACCCGTGAGTCCACCTACGCCAACGAGAACTACCAGCGTGAGGCACCCTTCGCCGGCTTCGTGCTCGATGCCATCAACAGCGCCGATCCCACCGACTCGACGCTGGAGCCGAGCCCCTATGTCGGCGTGCAGTTCGTCGGCATTCCCGAGTTCCAGTCGATCGGTACTCAGGTGGGCCAGACCATCGCCGCGGCGCTGACCGGCGATACCGGCGTCGAGCAGGCGCTGCAGAACGCCCAGCGTGCCACCGCGCGTACCATGCAGCGCGCCGGCTACTGAGCCGCGCCACTCGTCTGCCGTCGGGGTAGTGCCCGGCGGCCAACCTCGCGACCTTTCGTGGTGAAGCTATGAGCAAGACACGCGCCTCCGGGCGTACCGTCGGCGGATTGCGCTCGCTGTCGCTGCAGGCGCCTGCGGTCACGCTGCTGCTGCTGTGGATGCTGGTGCCGCTGGGCATGACCGTGTGGTTCTCGCTGCAGCGCTACAACCTGCTGATGCCGGAGATGGTCGGCTTCGCCGGCCTCGAGAACTACGAGTTCCTGTTCACCGACCCGGCGCTGTGGCGCGCCATGGGCAACACCCTGGTGCTGGTGGGCTCGGTACTGACCATCACCGTGGTCGGCGGCGTGCTGCTGGCGGTGCTGTTCCAGCAGGAGTTTCCCGGTCGCGGCATCGCCCGGGTGCTGGCCATCTCGCCGTTCTTCGTCATGCCCACGGTCAGTGCGCTGGTGTGGAAGAACATGATGATGCACCCGAGCAACGGGGTGCTGGCGTGGCTCGCCGGGGTGTTCGGGCTGCCGGCGGTGGACTGGTTCTCGGCGTTGCCGATGACCTCGATCATCATCATCGTGGCCTGGCAGTGGCTGCCGTTCGCGCTGCTGATCCTGCTCACCGCCATGCAGTCGCTGGACGAGGATCAGGTCGAGGCGGCACGTATGGACGGGGCAGGGCCCATCGCGGTGTTCTTCTACATCACCCTGCCGCACCTCAAGCGCGCCATCAGCGTGGTGATCATGATCCAGATGATCTTCCTGCTGACGATCTTCGCCGAGATCTACGTCACCACCTCGGGTGGTCCGGGGCTCGCCACCACCAACCTGGCCTTCCTGATCTACATGCAGGCGCTGCTCGACTTCGACGTCGGTCTGGCCTCCGCGGGCGGGGTGGTCGCCATCATCCTGGCCAACATCGTCGCCATCTTCCTGGTCCGGCTGGTGGCCAGGAACCTGGAAAGCTGAGGCGAGGAGCCGCTCATGACCACACTCAAGACCAAGGTGCTGCCGGCCGATGGCCATCTGGCCGCCACGTCCAGCGGAGCGCGGGCTCGCCATACGCCGCTGATGCCAAGCGCCGGAATGCGGCGGGTATGGCTCACGCTGCTGGGCTGGGGCATTGCGCTGATCATCTTCTTCCCCATCCTGTGGATGGTGCTGACCGGGTTCAAGACCGAGGCCGAGGCCATCGCCGACCCCAGCCTGATCTTCACCCCGACGCTGGAGAGCTACGTCGCCGTGCAGGCCCGGGCCGACTACTTCAAGTTCGCCATGAACAGCGTGGTGGTGGCCTTCGGCTCGACCCTGCTGGCGCTGCTGATCGCCATTCCCGCCGCCTATGCCATGGCCTTCCTGCCCACTCGGCGCACCAAGGCCACGCTGCTGTGGATGCTCTCCACCAAGATGCTGCCGCCGGTGGGGGTACTGGTGCCGATCTACCTGATCTTCCGCGACCTGGGCCTGCTCGACACCCGCTCCGGGCTGATCATCGTCTACACCCTGATGAACCTGCCGATCGTGGTGTGGATGCTCTACACCTTCTTCAAGGATCTGCCGCGGGACATTCTCGAGGCGGGGCGCATGGACGGGGCGAGCACCTTCCAGGAAGTGGTCTACCTGCTGCTGCCGCTGACCCTGCCCGGCATCGCCTCCACCGGGCTGCTGTCGGTGATCCTGAGCTGGAACGAGGCGTTCTGGAGCCTCAACCTGACCTCGTCCAACGCCGCTCCGCTCACCGCCTACATCGCATCGTTCTCGAGCCCCGAGGGGCTGTTCTGGGCCAAGCTCTCGGCCGCCTCGACCATGGCCATTGCGCCGATCCTGATCTTCGGTTGGCTGACCCAGAAGCAGATGGTCCGCGGCCTCACCTTCGGCGCCGTCAAGTAACGAGGTTTCCCCATGGCAACGCTACAACTGCATGACATCGTCAAGCGCTTCGACGACACCGAGGTGATCAAGGGCGTCGATCTGGAGGTCAACGACCGCGAGTTCGTGGTCTTCGTCGGCCCCTCCGGCTGCGGCAAGTCGACTCTCTTGCGCATGATCGCCGGACTCGAGAGCGCCACCAGCGGCGACATCCTGATCGACGGCGTACGCATGAACGAGGTCGGCCCCGCCGAGCGCGGCCTGGCGATGGTGTTCCAGAGCTACGCGCTCTACCCGCACATGACCGTCGAGGACAACATGGGCTTCAGCCTGAAGCTCGCCGGGGTGCCCAAGGAGGAGCGTCGGCGCAAGGTGCGCGAGGCGGCATCTATCCTGCAGCTCGAGCCGCTGCTCGAACGCAAGCCCAAGGCGCTCTCCGGCGGGCAGCGCCAGCGGGTGGCCATCGGCCGCGCCATCGTGCGCAACCCCAGCATCTTCCTGTTCGACGAGCCGCTCTCCAACCTCGACGCGGCGCTGCGGGTGCAGATGCGCATCGAGCTGGCGCGCCTGCACGAGGAGCTCGACGCCACCATGATCTACGTCACCCACGACCAGATCGAGGCCATGACCATGGCCGACAAGATCGTCGTGCTGCAGGGTGGCGTGGTCGAGCAGGTGGGCTCGCCCATGGAGCTCTACCACCACCCGCGCAACCGCTTCGTGGCCGGTTTCATCGGCTCGCCGAAGATGAACTTCCTGGAAGTGGAGCGGGTGAGTGCCGCCGCTACCGGCGTCGAGGTGCGCCTGCCCGGCGGCGATACCTGCACGGTGCCGGTGGACGGCAGCGGGCTCGACGATGACGCCCTGACCCTGGGCATTCGCCCCGAGCACCTGCAGCTCGACCCGCAGGGCCCGCTCACGGGGCGCATCGAGGTGATCGAGCGCCTGGGCGGGGTGACCTCGCTCTACGTGCGCATGCAGGACACCCTGGTCACCGTGAGTGCCGACGGCAACGTCGACAGTCGGGTCGGCGACAGCCTGCGCTTCGGCTTCGAGCGCGACTGCGCGCACCTGTTCGACGGCGAGGGATTGGCGCTGCCCAGCCTTGCCCGACATCCCCTGGCCGGGCTCAACCGCCAGGACAACCGTGCTCCGGCCGCGGCGGGTCGTCTATGAACGGGACAGGCATGGAAACGCTGATCTTCGACTGCGACGGTGTGCTGGTGGACAGCGAGGTGATTGCCGAGGCGACGCTGTTGCAGCAGCTCGGCCAGCTGCTGCCGGACATTCCCGAGGATGTCGCTCTGCGCCAGGCGCTGGGCATGACCACCGGGGCGATTCTCGAGCGATTGGAGCGGCAGAGCGCCCATCGCCTGCCCGCCGACGCGCTGGAGCGTATCGACGGTGCCATCGAGGCACGCCTGGCCAAGGAGCTACGCGCCGTCGAGGGCGTGGCGGATACGCTGGCTGGCATCGAGCTGCCGCTGGCCATCGTCTCCAACAGCCGGCGTCGGCGGGTGCTGGCTTCGCTGGCCGTCACCGGGCTCGATGCCCGGCTGGGTGAGGTGCCGCTGTTCACTGCCGACGAGGTCGAACGGCCCAAGCCGGCACCCGACCTCTACCTGTTGGCGGCGCGCCGCATGGGGCGGGCGCCGGCCGATTGTCTGGTGGTGGAAGACAGCGTTTCCGGGGTCACCGCGGCCCACGCCGCCGGCATGACAGTGATCGGCTTCACCGGTGCCAGCCACATCGAGGAGGGCCATGTCGCACGATTGCTGGAGGCCGGGGCGTGGCGGGTGCTGCCGGCCATGCATGGCCTTGAGAGCTTGATTCAGCTGTGGCGTGAACGGCGACGTGCCGGTGCAAAGGCGGCCACGAATGCAACCAACGAGGAAACCCCGAGATGAAACTGCAGGACAAGGTGGCGGTGATCACCGGCGGCGCACGCGGCATCGGCCTGGCCATCGCCGAGCGCTATCTCGCCGAAGGGGCCCGGGTCGCCGTGGCCGATATCGACGTGACGGCGGTGGAGGAAGCGGTGGCCGGCCTGCGTCCGCTGGGCGCCGAGCGCGTGATGGGCGTGCGCCTGGATGTCTGCGACCGCGACTCCATCCAGGCGGTGGTCCAGGCGGTCACCCAGCATCTCGGTGCCATCGATATACTGGTCAACAACGCCGCGGTGTTCGATATGGCGCCGGTACTGGAGGTGAGCGAGGCGAGCTTCGATCGCCAGTTCGCCGTCAATACCAAGGGGCTGTTCTTCACCCTGCAGGCGGTGGCGCAACAGATGGTGAGCCGCGGCCAGGGCGGGGCGATCATCAACATGGCCTCCCAGGCGGGGCGTCGCGGTGAGGCACTGGTGAGCACCTACTGTGCCACCAAGGCGGCGGTGATCAGCCTCACCCAATCCTGCGCCCTCGACCTGATCAAGCACGGCATTCGGGTCAACGGCATCGCGCCAGGCGTGGTCGACACGCCCATGTGGGACGAGGTCGACGCGCTGTTCGCCCGCTACGAGGGCCGCCCGCTGGGCGAGAAGAAGCGCCTGGTCGGCGAGGCGGTGCCCTATGGGCGCATGGGCAAACCGGAGGATCACGCCGGCGCGGCAGTATTCCTCGCCTCGGACGACAGCGAATATGTCGTAGCACAAACCTTGAACGTCGATGGAGGCAACTGGATGAGCTAGGCGTATTCGAAAACTGGCTGCGCTCGACCATACGGCGTTAAAAATTGACTCAAATTGCTCATTTACAAACTCGTAAACTCCGCTTTTTCGTCGATTTTTGCCTTGTCTGGTCTTCGCTCGCTGCCTTTTCGAACACGCCTAATGCCTACGCGTTGAATAGGAAACAACAATGAATCCAAACATTCACGATATGGCGGTGCGTTTATTGGAGGCTGCCGAGAACCGGCAGCGCTTCATCGTCGCCTTGGCCGGGCCGCCGGGGGCGGGCAAGTCGTTCCTCTCCGAGTGGCTGTGCCGTGAGCTCAACGAGCGGGTGCCCGGCATTGCCGCGGTGGTACCGATGGACGGTTACCACCTCGACAACGCCATTCTCGAGCCGCTGGGCCAGTTGCCGATCAAGGGCGCCCCGGAGACCTTCGACCCCGAGGGCCTCAGGCATGACCTGGAGCGCATTCGCCGCGCCGACCGGACCGTGGCGGTGCCGGTGTTCGACCGTCCGCTGGATCTGGCCCGGGCCGGTGGGAGGTTGATCACCCTGGCGCACCGCATCGTCATCGTCGAGGGCAACTATCTGCTGCTCAACCGCGACCCCTGGCGCGAGCTGCGTCCGCTGTTCGACATGACGCTGTTTCTCGAGGTGACCGACGAGGTGCTCGAAGCGCGCCTGATCCAGCGCTGGCTGGGCATGGGCCAGGACCACGAGGGCGCCATCGACAAGGCGCGTCACAAGGACATGCTCAACGCCCGGCTGATCAAGCGCGAGTCCGTCGCGCCGGACCTCTACTGGCGCTGACCCGCAACACGACCGGACCGCCAATCCATTTTTCGTTCATTGCCGCCTGCGGCAAGGAGTGCCCCTATGCCTGCTCTCAGCAACGCCACGCTCTCTCACCTCGATTCGCGGGTGGCCGTGCCGCGCTACGACCGCCGGGAGGTGACCCCGGGGATCGTGCACATCGGCGTCGGCGGTTTTCATCGTGCCCACCAGGCCATGTATCTCGATGCACTGATGAACCGCGGCGAGGCGCTGGACTGGGGCATCGTCGGCGTCGGCGTGATGCCCGGCGACCGCCGTATGCAGGAGGTGCTGGCCGCTCAGGATCATCTCTACACCCTGGTGGTGAAGCATCCCAATGGCGAGCGAGAGCCGCGGGTGATTGGCGCCATGCTCGACTACCTCTACGCCCCCGACGACCCCGAGGCGGTGGTCGAGCGCATGGCTGACCCCGCCATTCGCATCGTTTCACTGACCGTCACCGAAGGCGGCTACAACTTCCATCCGGTAACCGGAGAGTTCGATCTCGCCAACCCCGACGTGCGCCATGACCTCGACTCTCCCGCAGCGCCGCGCACCACCTTCGGTCTGGTGGTGGAGGCGCTGGCTCGCCGTCGTGCGCGAGGCCTGGCGCCGTTCACGCTGATGTCCTGCGACAACATCCAGGGCAACGGCGAAGTGGCGCGGCGCATGTTCGTGGCCTTTGCCCGGGCCCGCGACCCGGCGCTGGCCGAATGGATCGAAGCCGAGGTGCCGTTCCCCAATGCCATGGTCGACCGCATCACGCCGGTGACCCAGGCGGTCGACATCGAGGAGCTGGCCGGCGAGTTCGGCGTCGAGGATGCCTGGCCGGTGGTGTGTGAGCCCTTTACCCAATGGGTACTGGAGGATCATTTCATCTGCGGCCGGCCGGCGTTCGAGCGGGTCGGCGTGCAGGTGGTGGAAGACGTGGAGCCTTATGAGCTGATGAAGCTGCGCCTGCTCAATGCCAGCCACCAGGCGCTGTGTTACTTCGGCACTCTCGCCGGCTACCGCTATGCCCACGAGGTGTGCCGCGACCCGCTGTTCGTCGACTTTCTGCTCGGCTACATGCGCCACGAGGGCAGCCCGACCCTGGCCCCGGTGCCCGGAGTGGACCTCGAGCAGTACCGCCTGACCCTGATCGAGCGCTTCGCCAATCCCGAGATCAAGGACACCCTGGCGCGGCTGTGCGCCGAGAGCTCCGACCGTATCCCCAAGTGGCTGGTGCCGGTGATTCGCGAGCAGCTGGCAAAGGGTGGCGAGATCCACCGCAGCGCGGCGGTAGTCGCAAGCTGGGCGCGCTACGCCGAGGGCCTGGATGAGCAGGGCGAGCCCATCACCGTGGTCGACCGCCTCAAGCACGAACTGGCTGCCCTGGCCGCCGAGAATCGCACGCGCCCCGGCGCCTTCATCGAGAACCGCGAGCTGTTCGGCGACCTGGCCGAGCATGAGCGCTTTCGCCAGGCCTACCTCATGGCGCTGACGAGCCTGCACGAACGCGGCGCACGCGCTACGCTTGAAACGCTGGTCGGGGAGTGAGGAGTGGTGGCATGTACATCGGGGTGGACTGCGGCACCCAGAGTACCAAGGTGGTGGTGGTCGACGTCGAGGGCGAGGCAATCCTCGGCGAGGCGAGCCGTGCCCATCGCCTGAGCGAGGGCGACAACGGGCGTCGCGAGCAGCAGCCTCAGGAGTGGGTCGAGGCCTTTCGCGGCGCCTTCGAGGAGGCCGTGACTCGGGCCGGCATCGAGCGCCATGCGATACGCGCCATCGGCGTTTCCGGCCAGCAGCACGGCATGGTGGCGCTCGACGCCGAGGGACTGCCGGTGCATCCCGCCAAGCTGTGGTGCGATACCGAGACGGCGGCGCACAATGCCGCCCTGGTGGCGCGCCTGGGCGGGGCGGCGGGTTGCCTCGAGCGGCTTGGCCTGGTGCTGCAGACCGGCTACACCGCCTCCAAGATCGCCTGGCTGCGCGATACCAATCCATGTGCCTATCGCCGTATCGAGAGCGTGCTGCTGCCCCACGACTACCTCAACTTCTGGCTCACTGGCGAAAAGGTGGCGGAAGCGGGGGATGCCTCGGGCACCGGCTATTTCGATACCCGCACCCGCCGCTGGCGTCACGATGTCTTCGCCGAGATCGCCCCCGAGCTCGACCCCACGCGGGTACTGCCGCGGCTGATCGACTCCCGCGAGCCCGCCGGCACGCTGCGTCCCGAGCTCGCTCGCGAGCTGGGGCTTTCGCCTGACGTGGTCGTGGCCAGCGGGGGCGGCGACAACATGCTCGGCGCCATCGGCACCGGCAACATCGCCCCCGGTATCGTTACCCTGAGCCTCGGCACCTCGGGCACGGTGTGCGCCTATTCGCCCGAGTCGGTGCGTGCCGAGAGCGACATGGTGGCCAACTTCTGCGCCAGCCACGGCGGCTGGCTGCCGCTGATCTGCACCATGAACGTGACCTCCGCCAGCACCCTGGTGCGCGAGCTGTTCGACCTCGACCTGGCCGCCTTCGGCGAGCGCCTGGCCGCGGCGCCCATCGGCGCCGAGGGGGTGACGGTACTGCCGTTCTTCAACGGCGAGCGGGTGCCGTCGCTGCCGCACGCCACGGCCAGCTTCCTGGGGCTCGACAGTCGCAACCTGACCCAGGCCAACCTGTGCCGGGCAGTGGTGGAGAGCGCCACCTTCGGCCTGCGCTACGGCCTCGAGCTGCTCGGCCCGCTGGCTGCCGGCGCCAGCCAGATCCGCTTGATCGGTGGCGGCGCGAGAAGCCCGGTGTGGCGCCAGATGGTGGCCGACGTGACCGCGACCCCGGTGATCTGTCCCCAGGTGACCGATGCCGCGGCATTGGGAGCGGCGCTGCAGGCGGCCTGGTGCGAGCGGCACGACCTACCGCTGAGCGAACTGTGCGAGCGCCTGGTACACCTCGACGATGCCTCGCTGGCTGAGCCCAAGGCGGCAAGCGTCAGGGCCTACGAGACGGTCTATGCTCGCTACCGCGAGGCGCTGGCTCTCCAGCATGGCGTACCGGTGGGCTGAGACCTGAGCTCAATTCACGCCGCCTAGAAGGTCTCCAGCTTCCACACGTCGAAGGCCGGTTCCTCATAGGGGTGTGCGGCGCGCAGAGCCTCGACGGCATCGTGGATGAGCGCGTCCTCGCACACCATCTCCACTTTCACTTCCTCGACCTTCTCCAGGTCACCCACCTGACCGATGTGTGGGCTGGCGCCGTCCAGCGGACGAAACTGACCGGTGCCGCGGGTTTCGAAGCAGCACGCTTCGTAGTCGCCGATGCGCCCGGCACCGGTGACGAATACGGCTTCCTTGACGGCCTCGGCATCTTCCAGCGGTACGAAGAAGGCAAGCTTGTACATGGTTGTCTCCCTGTCACGATTTGGGTGGCTCCGTCACCCCCCTTTTTGCCACAGCTGGCAGGCAGCGTCAGCCCCTTGGCTATTCGCACAGCAGTCAGTGAAAAAATACTTGTCCAATAGCTGTACAGTAACTATTGTCTGTATAGGGTTGGGCTCGTTCATGACGCACCGCCCTACACGTACACACTGAGGAAATGACCCGATGAAATCGATTCATGTGGTAGCCACGAAGTGGATGGGAGCAGGTTTGGTTGGCCTCATGCTGGCGGGCGCCGTCCAGGCCGGCAGCCACGGCGACAAGCAGGACATCGTGGACACCGCCGTCGCGGCTGGACAGTTCGAGACCCTGGCGGCAGCGCTGGAGGCCGCCGGGCTGGTGGAAACCCTCAAGGGCGAGGGCCCCTTCACCGTGTTTGCTCCCACCGATGAGGCCTTTGCCGCGCTGCCCGAGGGCACCGTAGAGAGCCTGCTGGAGCCCGAGAACATCGAGCAGTTGCAAGCCGTGCTGACCTACCACGTGGTGGCGGGGAAAGTCATGGCCGAAGAGGCCATGAGTCTGGACAGCGCAACCACCGTTCAGGGCCAGGACATCACCATTACCACCGCCGACGGCACGGTAATGATCAATGACGCCACCGTGATTCAAGCCGATATCGAGGCAAGCAACGGTGTCATTCACGTCATCGACAGCGTGCTCCTGCCCGAGTGATCACAGCCAGCCCTTGCTGTGTCCAGCTTGCCACCCTGCGGGGTGGCCTTTTTGTATCAGGAAGGCGTTCACGAACGTCGGCGCCCTTCGCCAGCATGACGCAGTATGACCTCGTAGGCGGTGTGTTTCAGTTTCAGCGCCGCGTCCCAGTCGCTTCCCTGGGGCTCGAGGGCGGCGCTGATCTGCACCGTCACCCTGCCCGGATGGGGCCGCCACTCCTTGCCTCGCAGCAGCTGCCGCGAGCCGGCGATAGCGACCGGGACCACTGGCACGTCCGCATGCGCTGCGGTGAGGAACGCGCCCATGTGAAAGTCGCCGAGTCCGGGCTCGGCGGTGAAGGTGCCCTCCGGGAAGATGGCGAGAATGTCGCCGTTGGCCACTGCCCGTTCGGCCTGCTGCATGTCCTGTTCCGCCTGACGCGGGTCGAAGCGCTCGACGAACAGCGCTCCCATGCGAGTCAGCGGCAGCCGAGTTGCCGTGCGGCTCTCCAGTTCCTCCTTCGCCAGGTAGCGTACGCTGCAGGGCAGGGCTGCGGTGAGTATCAACACATCCAGGTAGCTGGCATGGTTGGCGACCAACACGCAGGGGCGCTCGCGCGGGAGGTGCTCGAGACCGCTCACCTGAATACGGATACCGGCCAGCCGAGCCATGGCTCGGCACAGGTAATGAGCGACGCGCCAGCGCCAGGCGAGCCGCGGCAGTGGAAGGCCTGCCAGGGCGAACAGCGTGAAACCGACCCCGAAGAGCGACCAGGCGTAGAGGTAGTAAGCCCAATAGCCCGCCGCCGATAGCCCCTGGCGTGCGCGTCCGGCCCACGCACGCAGCGTCAGCTTGACCACCTGACGCCAGACCGGAAGCGGCTTCTCGCCCAGGCGACCCTGGCGATAGAAGTCGCGGGTCGCGGCGCGCCGGATCTTGCCGCTGGAGGTCTTGAGCACACTGTGGGGCGGCACCAGGCGAATATCGTCGGCCGGTACGTTGACCACATCCACCACCGTGTCGGCGATGGCACGGCACAGCTCTTGGCGCTTGGCCGGATCGTCGATTCGGGTCTCCGCCACCACCACCAGCGACTCGCTGCCGGTCGTCGGGTCGGGGTCGCCGAACACCGCCACGCAGCCTCGGCGCACGCCTTCCAGTCGACCAACCGCCGTCTCGATATCGTAGGGGTAGAGGTTGCGCCCGCCGCGTACCAGCATGTCCTTGCGTCGCCCGCTGATGTGGAGATCGCCATCGGCCAGGTAGCCGCGGTCGCCGGTGCGCAGCCAACCGTCGTGGTACAGCTTCTCGCTCTCCTCGGGATTGTCGAAGTAGCCGCTGGTGGCGGAGGGGCCGCGGAACTCGAGATCGCCCTCCTGGCGCTCGGTGAGCTCATGTCCCTCGGCGTCGATGATGCGCAGGGCATAGCCGGGCAGCGGCGGGCCGCAGTTGACGAAGGGCTGTGCTGCCGCCGGGTCGCTTTCGGGGCGTGCCTCGCCGCTGGACGCGAAGCGCTCACGGTTGATCCGGTCGATCACCAGGCCGCGGCCGGGCCGGGCCACGCAGAGGCCAACCGCCGCCTCGGCCAGGCCATAGACCGGCATCAACGCTTCCTGTCTCAGGCCGCAGGGGGCCAGCCGTTCGGCGAATTGCTCCATGGTAGTGGCACTGACCGGCTCGGCGCCGTTGAAGGCGACCCGCCAGCGGCTCAGGTCGAGAGCCTGGACCCGCTCCGGGGTAAGGGCTCGCAGGCACAGCTCGTAGCCGAAGTTGGGAGCGCCGGAGATGGTGCCGCGATGGCGGTCGATCAGCTCCAGCCAGCGCAGCGGGTGCGACAGAAAGGCCAGCGGCGACATCACCACCAGCGGAATGCCGTAGTAGAGGCTGGCCAGCCAGGCTGCGATAAGCCCCATGTCGTGATAAAGCGGCAGCCAGCTGACGAAGACGTCGTCCGGTTTGGCTTCCAGCCGCGTGCCCATGGCGCGGATGTTGGCCAGCAACTGGGCGTGGGTGAGCTGCACCCCCTTGGGGTCGCCGGTGCTGCCCGAGGTGTATTGCAGCAGGGCCAGGCTCGAGGCGTCGGGAGGGTTGGGTAGGGTTGCATCGTCAGCGCCGGCGTCGAGCTCTGCCAAGGTCATGACATGGCGCAGGTGCGGCGCATCGGCATGCAGCAGATGCGCTACCTTGCGCGCTTCTTCGACGGTGATCAACAGTTGTGCGCCGGCATTGCTCAGGATGCGACCGTGGCGCCGAAGGTGCTCCTCGAGCTGGGAAGGGCGGGCCGGTGGGTAGATGGGAACCGGCACGGCACCTGCGCGCAGTATGCCGAGAAAGGCGGCGAAGTAGTCGGAAGAGGTCGGCAGCATCAGCGCTATGCGGTCGCCGTGACGAATGCCGCGTGCCGCCAGCGCTGCGGCAATGGCCTGCGCCTCCCGGTTCAGCTCGCCGTAGCTGAGTACCTTTGGTGTGTCCTCGTCGCCATAGACATAGAGGTGAGTGCGGTCCGGATGCCGCTGCAAATGCCAATCCATGGCGGCATTGAGGGTATCGGCGTCGCTCGGTTCGCCGCCTGGCCCGATCTCATCGGTAGTGGCTGCTTCATGGCTCGGCGACACGGGTTCCGCCGCGACCCGGCGTGACGAATCCATCGCGGAAGAGTGCAGCAGCTGCAACAAGGTGCCCGGGGTCTCGGCCAGCAGTGCCGACTCGGGCAGGCGGCTGCCGAACTCCTGCTCGATACGCAGCAGCAGCTCGGAGCGGGCCAGGCTGTCCAGCCCCAGGTCACGATCCAGGCGCGACGCCAGCGAGACGCGAACGTCGTCGCCACGGTCGGGCCGAATCTCCTTCACCAGCGCTTCGAGCAGTGCCAGTAAGCGCCGCTCGACCTCCCTGTCGGCCATGTCATGGCTGTCGTGGTTCACCATACTTCACCTCTGTAGGTGCCCTTGGGTAGTGGACTCCGACATGGCATGGTTTCTCCCATAGGAAACGCTGCACAAATGTCTGCGCGGGCAAATCGCTGCGTTGCGCGGTGCCGAAGCGTCGGACCGTCGGAATCCTCACATATACCCCATATGCTCCGGTTGACTCGCAGCCTTCGGCTTCTCGCCCCTTCGGGGCCAGCCTACGGCTGTTTGTCGCTTCGCTCGGTACTGTGCTCCGTGCGCCTTGCGACCCACAGGGATGTGGGAAGTGCGTTGGTTCGTCGGGAACGAACCTAGCCGCTTCACTCCGCTCGCCTATTTGTTCAGCATTTCCTTACTGTAGACGTCTACTCACGTTACCAGACTGGATGCCCAGATCAGACGGTCAAGGAGAGGGGGCAATGGATCGAAAACTTGCGCTGCTGCTGGAGGCACGAGGTCTCTCGCCCCGGGGGGCGCTACGCCCGCTTGGCGGCGGCGACATGGCGGCCGTCTACTGGCTGGAGACAAATCAGGGGGCGGTGGTGGTCAAGCAGGACGATGCCCAGCGCCTGGCCGGCGAGGCCGATGGACTGCGGGCGCTACACGAGGCGGGCACTTCGCTGCGGGTGCCCGAGGTGCTGGCGCTGGGTAACGGCTGGCTGGTGATGGAGGCGCTGCCCACCGGGTCGCGTTCGCCACGTTCTTCCGCCGCGCTCGGCGAGGGGCTGCGCCAGTTGCATTCGCACACCGCGAGCGAACACGGCTGGCCTCGCGACAATGCCTGCGGCCGTACCCCTCAGCCCAATGCGCCCATGGCCGATGGGCGAGCCTTCCAGCGCGAGCGGCGTCTGCTGCCGCTGGCCCGGGCCTGCCATGCGCGGGGGCTTCTCGACGCCCCCTTGCGCCGGCGTATCGAAGTCGTGGCAGAGGCGCTAGAGAGCTGGCTCCCCGATGCGCCGGCGAGCCTGCTGCACGGCGATCTCTGGTCCGGCAACGTGCTGCATACGCCTCAGGGGCCGGCGATCATCGATCCCGCGGTGTACCGCCATTTCCCCGAAGTGGACCTGGCCATGCTGACCCTGTTCGGCTCGCCCGGCGAGGCCTTCTTCGAAGCCTACTGGGACGGCGACGAGCCATTCGACTGGGCGCGCCGCGAGGCCCTGTTTCAGCTCTATCCGCTGCTCAATCACCTGCTGCTGTTCGGCGGCGGTTATCGCAGCGGCGTGGAGCGCACGCTGGCGGCCGTCGAATCCGGCTAGCGTGGAGCGTTTCATTCAAGGGTACGTTTGAATCACCTTGCCGAGAGTGATGAAAACTACATACACTCGTGTATGTTTGGCTCGCTCAAGGAAGAGACCTTATGAATCGAGGCATCGGCGGTTTCATGCGGGGTGTCGCCATAGGCTGCCTGCTGGCTACGCCGGCATTTGCCGGCTCGGGCGTCGTGACGCTGCAGGTGGACAACGACGGCATGGTCAGCAGCGACGACGACCATTACACCTCCGGGGTGGAGCTGCACTGGACCCGGGAGGTTTCCGCGCAGCACTGGAGCCAGCGCGTCGCCGACGGCCTGCCGGGCGTATGGCGCGGCTCGGTGGATGCCATCAGCTATCACCTGAGCTATCGCATGTACACGCCGGTTGAGGTGGAGCGCCGCGACCTGATCGAGGACGACCGCCCCTACGCCGGCTTGATCCTGGGCGGCCTGGCGCTGTACGGACGCGAGCCGCTGAGCGGTGCCTGGCACCGAGAAGAGGCATTCCAGCTCGACCTCGGCGCGGTCGGTCCCGTCACCGCAGCCGACAGCGTTCAGCGCGAGGTACACCGCTTCACCAACAGTCAGCGTCCCCGCGGCTGGTCTCACCAGCTGGGCAACGAGCCCATCCTCAACCTGGGATATCGGCGCCACTGGTGGCAAAGCCATGCGCTGGGGTGGCTGGAGATGCAGCACGGCCCGGGCGTGTCGGCCTCTCTCGGCAACCTGCTGGTTCAGGCCGGCGGGGGCTACGGCCTGCGGCTCGGCCGTGGGCTGGATGCCAGCATGGGCTGGCCCTCCCTGAGCATCGAGCGCGGCGGCTATCGACAGGTTGCCACCTCGCCGGGCAGCGGCTGGAATGTCTTCGCCGCGCTGCAGGGGCGCTACGTGGCGCACAACCTGCTGCTGGACGGCAACACCGTGCGCGACAGCCACTCGGTCGACCGTCGCGAGTGGGTCGGCGACGCCGTTGTCGGTGTGGCGCTGACCTGGGAGCGCTGGGAGGTGAGTCTGGCCCACGTGTGGCGCAGCAAGGAGTTCGAGGAGCAGCAGAACAGCACCGTGCACGGCGCGCTGTCGCTCAGCTATCGACTGTGAGGGGGACGCTGGCCGCCTGGGCGGCCAGCGTGATCCCGCTTACCAGGCCTTATAGGGCAGGAACTTGCCGTTCAGGGTAAGCAGTACGCGGTCCCCCTTGGGGTCCTCGATCTTGTCCATTTCCATGGTGAAGTCGATGGCGCTCATGATGCCGTCGCCGAACTTCTCCTGGACCACGTCCTTGAGGGTCTCGCCGTAGACTCCCACCACCTCGTAGAGGCGATAGATGAAGGGGTCCTGCGGAATCGCTTCATCCCAGGCCTTGGTGGGGAAGGCCTGCAGCGCCTCGGCCACCTCCGTGTCCACCTCCAGCACGTCGCACAGCTTGTGGGCCACCGCTCGGCTGGCACTGTTCATGCCGTAGCAGGCCGAGGCGGTCCACACCGGTGACATGCCGATGGCACTGCCGATATCGTCCCAGCTCAGCTTCTTGCGGGCCTTGGCGGCGAGCAGGGTGTGGCGCATTTCGAGCTTATCCATGATGTTTCTCCTTGGCGCTGAGGTTGACCAGCTTGGGTGAGGCGGATGCCGGCGCATCGGCCTTGTGGTACGTGGCCGGGGCGCTTGCCTCGGCGACGGGGTTGACCGGCCGTGGATAGTGCAGGCCGCGTGAATCCTGGGGGAGCGTGCGCAGGTCGCTGGCGCGATTGACCAGGAAATCGACCAGGTAATTGCGCAGGGTGTAGAAGTGCGGATGCTTGACGATCTCGCCGCGGGAGCGCGGCCGCGGCAGGTCGATCTCCACCGCCTCGGCGATTCGTGCTTCGGGGCCGTTGGTCATCAGGAAGATGCGGTCGGCCAGCAGGATCGCCTCGTCCACGTCATGCGTGATCATGAACACGGTCTGGCGGTCCTGGCTCCAGATCTTGAGCAGCTCGTCCTGGATCACGCCCCGGGTCAGGGCATCCAGCGCACCGAAGGGCTCGTCGAGCAGCAGCAGCTCCGGTTTGGTGGCGAAGGCCCGGGCGATGCTGACCCGCTGGCGCATGCCGCCCGAGAGCTGGGCCGGCTTGCGCGTGATCACCTCCTTGAGCCCGACCATCTCCAGGTAGTGCAGGCTGTGTTCGGTGACCTGGCGCTCCTTCCACTCGGGCCAGCGGGCGCGTACGCCGAAGCGCACGTTCTCCAGCGCCGTGAGCCACGGCAGCAGGCTGTAGTTCTGGAACACCACGCCGCGCTTGAGACTGGGGCCGTCGATCTCGCGGCCATCCATGATCATGGCGCCGTCGCTCAGGCTGTCGAGCCCGGCCAGGGCGTTCATGATGGTCGACTTGCCGCAGCCGGAGTGGCCGATGATGCAGACGAACTCGCCCTTCTGCAGCTGAAAGCTGACGTTCTCGAAGACCGTGAGATCCGCGCTGCCCTTGGCGCCGGGAAAGCGCTTGGCAGCCTGCTGGACTTCCACGAAGGCATGACTCATGGCGCTTACTCCTGATAGGTGACCAGCCGGGCGATGGAGGAGAGCGCGAGGTCGAGCAGCATGCCCACCACGCCGATCACCAGAATCGCGAAGATCACGCTGGTCAGGTCGAGGTTGTTCCATTCGTTCCACACGAAGTAGCCGATACCGGTGCCGCCCACGAGCATTTCGGCGGCCACGATCACCAGCCAGGCGATGCCGATGGAGATGCGCATGCCGGTGAGGATGGTGGGGGCCGCGGCCGGCAGGATGACCTTGAAGGCCGTCTTCAGCGGCGACAGCTCGTGGGTACGGGCCACGTTGACCCAGTCGCGGCGCACGCCCGCCACGCCGAAGGCGGTGTTGAGCAGCATCGGCCAGATCGAGCAGATGAAGATGACGAAGATGGCCGAGGCTTCGGCGTCACGAATGATGAACAGGGCCAGCGGCATCCAGGCCAGCGGCGAGATCGGCCGCAGCACCTGGATGTAAGGGTTGAGCGCACGGTACATCAGCGGCGACATGCCGATCAGGAAGCCCACGGGAATGGCGATCACCGCCGCCATCAGATAGCCGGTGAGCACCCGGTAGAGCGAATAGCCGAGCTGTATGCCGATGCCCTTGTCGTTGGGGCCGGCGTCGTAGAAGGGGTTGGAGAGTTCGACCCAGGCGCGCTCGAGAATCGCCGAGGGCGGCGGTACCCGCGCCGTCTCGTCGGCCCCGCCCATCAGCAGCTCGTACTCGCTGAGCTCCTCGCCGCCGCCCAGCACGGGCGCACGCTCGAGGCCTTCCCACAGGCCCAGGCCCACGACCAGCAGCAGCACGGCCAGCAGCGTGGCGCGGGCGTTCAGGCTCAGTTTCCATTCGGTGGTGGTGCGGTCCATGTCAGCTCCTCCTCAGCGCGAAGCTCTCGACGTAGGCCTCGGGCTCGGTGTAGTCGAAGGTCTTGCCCATGATCTCGAACCGGCGGGCGTTCTCTTCCGGGGCGTCGTAGCCCAGTTCGCGCATCACCTCGCGGGCATCGGTGGCGAGATAGACGTCGCGGGCGATCTGCTGGTAGTCGATGTCGCCGTTGATGTAGCCCCAGCGCTTCATCTGGGTGAGGATCCATATCGCCATCGAGTGCCAGGGGAAGGGGTCGAAATCGATGCGATCGGGCACGTTCTGCACGCTGCCCAGGCCGTCGGCGAAGCGCCCGGTCAGCACCTGTTCGATCACCGTCACCGGCTGGTTGAGATAGGCGGCGGGGGCAATGGCCTCGGCGATCTCGGCGCGGTTGGCCGGGTCGGAGGAGTACTGGGTGGCATCGACGATGGCGCGCAGCAGGGCGCCATAGGTGTTGGGGTTCTCGCGAGCGAAGCGCGCGCTGGTGGCGAAGGCGCAGCACGGGTGGCCGTCCCAGATCTCCTTGGTCAGCAGATGGATGAAGCCGATCCGCTCGTAGACCGCACGCTGGTTGAACGGGTCGGGGGAGAGGAAGCCGTCGATGTTGCCGGCGCGTAGGTTGGCGACCATCTCGGGGGGCGGAATGACGCGGATCTGGATGTCCCGATCCGGATCGAGACCGTGCTCGGCCACGTAGTAGCGCAGCAGAAAGTTGTGCATCGAGTACTCGAAGGGCACGCCGAAGGTGAAGCCGCGCCACTGCTCGGGGTCGCGTTTGTCCTGATGATCGTTGTGCAGCACGATGGCCTGGCCGTTGACGTTCTCGATGGCCGGAGCGATGAAGTGCCGCGAACTGGAGCCGGCGCCCAGGGTCATGGCCAGCGGCATCGGCGTGAGCATGTGGGCGGCATCGAAGCGGTCGTTGAGCGAGTTGTCGCGGATCAGCGCCCAGCCCGCGGCCTTGATCACGTTCACGTCGAGACCGTAGCGTTCGTAGAAGCCCATGGGGTGGGCCATGATGATCGGCGTGGCGCAGGTGATGGGGATGAAGCCGATGTCTAGCTGGCTCTTCTCCAGCGGCCCCAGGCTCTCCTGAGCGGCGGCCTTGATCGCGCCCAGCGGCAGGATGGTAGACAGCGCTGCCGCCACGGTACCGCCGCCGACCAGCTTCATGAACTGGCGGCGATGCATGTCGCTGTGGCCGAAGATGCCGCGTACCAGAGCGCTCTCCACGACGCGATCCATCATCGCCTCGCTGTCGCGGGGTGCATCGTCAGGGTCTTTGGCGCGGGAGGTCGAGCACTCGCCGCAGCCGCAGTGGCGGCCATGGACCAGTGACTGTCGATGATCGAACGGGTTTCCCAGACTGTTGTGATCGTTGTTCATGTGGTTCCCCTCGAGAACGCAGGTGATCGATTGCCTGCACTCGCCTGGTGCATGGGGACAAGGCGTGCGGGCACTCTCCGTTACCTAGCGATTGCTGTGCCACCTGCCGCCTCCCTGGCTTTACCCTTTAAATAACAAGGTGTTGTGCGGATCCAGGGGCGAGGAGAAAGAGGGCGCCGGGCGTGACGATTTTTCGTCATTGACGATATCTCGTTGCTTTCTCGACGAAATCTCGTCATTGGTACGCCGCTTGTATGAACCTGGGCAGGCTTTCCCAGGAGTTGTGCCATGTCTCTGCCCCAGGTGCCGGACCGTTTCGCCTTCGAACAGGCGCCCATCGCCATGCTGCAGGTCGACCCCCGGGCCGACCGGCTGCTGGCCGCCAACGCCGAGGCGTGTCGCCTGCTGGGTGCCGGCTTCGAGCGGCTCGCCTCACGCCCCTTCAGCCACTGCCTGGGACCCTCGCTGCCGATGTGGGTGGCCTTCAGCGACGAGACCCTGCAGCGCTCGCCGGCCTGGTCCGACGACCTGCTGCTGTTCGACGTACAGCGTGCCCCGCGGCGGGTGGAGGTGTACGGGCAGGCGCTGGACGAGCATTGCCTGATGTTCGGCGTGATCGAACTCGACAAGGCCGAGCAGCGCCGGGCGCGGGCCGAGCTCTGGCGGCGCCACCGCCGTGGCCATGTGGGCTGGGAGCGGGTCGAGCAGGTGTTCGAGCGCATCGAGCGGCAGAACCAGCTGATACTGGGGGCCGCCGGGGAGGGCATCTACGGGCTCGATGCCGAAGGCCGCACCACCTTCGTCAACCCGGCCGCCGAGCGCATCCTGGGCTGGAGCAGCGAAGACATGGTCGGCCATGACGCCCACCAAATGTTCCACCACACCCATGCCGACGGCAGCCACTTCCCGGTACAGCAGTGTCCGATCCACGCCTCCTTCAGCGACGGTCAGGTGCACCGGGTCGACAACGAGGTGTTCTGGCACAAGAACGGCGAGGCGATCCCGGTGGAGTACACCAGCACGCCGATCTTCGAGACCGGGCGGCTGGTGGGCGCCGTGGTGCTGTTCCGCGACATTCGCGAGCGCAAGCGGGCCGAGCAGCAGCTGCGCGATGCCCTGGCCGAGGTGGAGTCGCTCAGGCAGCGCCTGGAGCTGGAGAACCAGTATCTGCAGGAGGAGATCACCGCCGAGATCAACCATCGCGAGATCGTCGGCGAGAGCCCGGCGGTGGCCCACCTGGTGCGGCAGATCGCGCTGGTGGCGCCCACCGACGCCAACGTGCTGATCACCGGCGAGTCGGGCACCGGCAAGGAGCTGATCGCCCGGGCGATCCACGCCGGCAGCGGTCGCAGCGACCGGCCGCTGATTCGCGTCAACTGTGCGGCGATTCCCCGCGACCTGTTCGAAAGCGAGTTCTTCGGTCATGTGAAGGGCGCTTTCACCGGTGCGGTGAGCGATCGCCCGGGACGCTTCGAGCTGGCCGACGGCGGAACCCTGTTCCTCGACGAAGTGGGGGAGATACCGCTGGAGCTGCAGAGCAAGCTGCTGCGGGTGCTGCAGGATCAGCAGTTCGAGCGCGTCGGCGACGACCGCACCCGGGAGGTGAACGTGCGCGTGATCGCCGCGACCAACCGCGAACTGGGCGAGATGATTGCCGCCGGCCAGTTCCGTGAAGATCTCTACTTCCGTCTCAACGTCTTTCCCATCACCTCGGTGCCCCTGCGCGAGCGAATCGGCGACGTGCCGCTGCTGGCCAACCACTTCCTGCGGCGCGCCTGTCAGAAGTTCAACAAGCCCGGCATGCGCATCCCGCCGACGCAGATGGAAGCGCTGAAACGCTACCCCTGGCCGGGTAACATCCGCGAACTCGAGAACGTGATCGAGCGTCAGGTCATCGTCGCCCAGCGTCGCGACCTCGCCTTCGAGGAGCTGCTGTCGACAGCGGGCGCCGACGCCCTGGCACTGCCGAGTTCGACGGCGCCGCTCGGGCGGGTGGGGGCAGCGGAGGTACGCGAGCCGCAAACCGAGCAGGAGATGACACGGCACCTGCGCGCCAATGCGATAGCCGCTCTGCGTGCCTGCGGCGGCAAGGTCTCGGGGCCGGGCGGTGCGGCAGAGCTGCTGGGCCTGCCGCCGACCACCCTGCGCTCGCGGCTCAAGGCCTGGCGTATCGAACCGCGGGATTATCAAGCCGAGCCGCCGGGCTATCGCACCCCGCCGCGGGGCCATCGCATCTAGCCGGGAGCGCCTCTATGCCTATACTGGAAGCCTGAGCGGTGACGACGCCGGGGGAGAAAGCGATGCAGGCATCGATCAAGCGCTGGTGGGGTGGTGTCGGCGGGCTCCTGCTGGCGGGCTGTTTCGCGGCCGGCTCTAGCGCCTGGGCCGCGTCGGATGAGGTCGTGGCCGACACCCACGGGGCACTCTTCCTGCCCGTGCAGCACCCGCTGGCCTGGCACCGTGAGCACTGGCGTCAGCGCCGCCAGTTCGACCCTACGTTCACCATCGAACTTCCCTGGTTCCTCTTCGACCCCTACCTGCGTTGGGGCTACGCTCCGCGGCCGGACGAACCGGAGCGACCCGCTACCATCACCCCGCGCGAGCGCGGAACCATCTGGCGCGACGACGTGGTAGGAACGGGCAGCGGGGAGCGGCTGGAGGTGCATCCCGAAGGGCGGATACTGCGCAGCCGGCCACGTTAGGGAAACACTGCACAAATGCCTGCGCGAGCGAATTGCTGCGTTGCGCGGTGCCGAAGCGTCGGACCGTCGGAATCCTCACATATACCCCATATGCTCCGGTTGACTCGAAGCCTGCGGCTTCGCGCCCCTTCGGGGCCAGCCTACGGCTGTTTGTCGCTTCGCTCGGTGCTGTGCTCCGTGCGCCTTGCACTTCATCTCGCTCGTCTATTTGTTCAGCGCTTCCTTAGCGCCGCTTGGAACCAACTCGCTTTACGGTTCACAAGACAGGGTTAGTCGGGGTTCTTCAAAGCGGTGCTCCGCCTGGCCCAGGCGATCAAGCGTTGCCACCAGCCTCGCTCGGCGTGCTGCGCATGGCGTGCTGATTTCTGTGGGGGGCGGGTGAGAAATTCAGCGATGGGGGCTACCTGGCTGCTACGGTCGAGCATTGGCGCATGGCCGCAGCCGGGAACTTCCAGAGTAACCAGGTCGGGCTGTGCCTTGGCCATGCTCACGACACTCTCGGCATCCAGCAGCGGCGATTCGGCGCCGCGTATTACCATCAGCGGGCAGTCGATCGCTCGCCAGTCGGCCCAGGTGTCGCGTGGTGTGTCGTTGATGAATTGTTCGGCGATGCGGGGATCGTAATGGTAGGTCCAGCTGCCGTCAGGCAGACGCCTTGCGCTGCCAAGTGCCAGTCGACGCCAGGCTTCGTCTCCCTCGATGCCGAAACCGTGATAATGCTCGGTCAGCTCGGCTTGCAGCTGAGCGAAGGTGGTAAAACGATGCGGCCTGCCGAAATAGAGTGCCAACTGCATCAAGCCTTGGGGATTCAACTCGGGGCCGACGTCGTTCAGCACCAGACGTTCTATGCGATGCGAGCTTTCGGCTTCGGCAGCCAGGAGCATTCCCAACAGCCCACCCATCGAGGTTCCGACCCAGGGCACTCGCTCCAGTTCGAAGTGATCCAGCACGGCCAGTGCCACACTCATGTAACTGCGATAGAGATAGTCTTGCGACGGAATGGGCGACCAGCTCGAAAGCCCTCGGCCGGGGGTGTCTGGAGCCAGCACACGCCACTCAGGACCGAGTATGCGGGCGAAATTTTCGAAATCGCCACCGTGGCGTGCCAGTCCATGCCAGGCGATAACGGTTTTCGGCGCCTCCGGGTGCCAGATGCGCACCGCTATCTCCAAGTCTTTCAGCGTGACCAGTTCCATCGCATCCATCTGTATCGGCCTCCGTCGCCACCTTATGCTGCTTTGCAGCATAGCCTGTTTTCTCGGCCCTCACCTTGCCCAGGGGAAACGATGTAAACGGGGTAGGCTAGTATACATACAAGGTTGTAGATATAATCCGGCGCCAGCTAACCACCTGCCATGCGACCCCTGCTACAAGGCGTGTTGCTCTGACGAACCACGATATCCAGCGGAGATCCAATATGCATTTGTCACTTCCGGGAGCGCGCCTTCCCGTGAAATGGATACTGGCTGTCGGCCTCTTGGTCTCCCTGCTGGCAGGGTGCGAGCAGGATGGAAATGGCGGAGCCCCTGCCGGTGCCGGTGGTCGCCCGCCGCCCGAGGTCTACGTAGTGCGCGTGGAGCCGCGTTCGGTCGACGTGATGGAGGAGTATGCCGCCCGCGTGCGCGGCTCGCGTGAAGTGGAAGTGCGCGCTCGCGTGCAGGGCATTCTGCAAGAACGCCTCTACACCGAAGGCCAGGTCGTGGAAGCGGGCGAGCCGCTGTTCCGCATCGACCGTGAGCCGTATCAGATCGAGCTGCAGCGCGCCCGGGCGGAGCTGGCCAATGCCCAGGCCGAGCTGAATCAGGCGCAGCGCGAATGGCGGCGTATCTCGACCCTGTTCGAACAGAATGCCGTCAGCGAGCGCGAGCGCGACTCGGCGCTCTCCGCTCGCGAGCTGGCCGAAGCGCGCTACGCCCTGGCCGAATCCGGCGTGGCCAACGCCGAGCTCAACCTCGACTACACCGAGGTGCGTGCGCCGCTGGCCGGCATGACCGGACTCGAGAGTTTCCCCGAGGGCAGCCTGATCGAGCGCGGTACGCTGCTGACCACGCTGACCCAGCAGGACCCGGTGCACGTGCGCTTCTCGCTGCCCGAGGGCGATGCCGCCCTGCAGCGTGCGGCGCGGCGCGCCATGGCGACCAACGGCGAGGCCGAGCAGCGCGAGGCGACGCTGACGCTGCCCGACGGCAGCGAGTACGCCGAAACCGGCATCGTCGACTTCACCGACAGCACCATCGACCCGCGCACCGGCAGCGTGTCGGCCCGTGCCGTGTTCCCCAACCCCAACGGCGAGGTGGTGCCGGGGCAGTTCGTACGCATTCAGCTCCTGGTACAGACGCTGGACGACGTTTTCCGTATTCCTCAGGAAGCCGTCGGTCAGGGCCAGGCGGGAGCGCGGGTGTTCGTGGTGGTGGATGACGTCGCCGAGACGCGTACGGTGAGCCTCGGTCCCATCGTCGATGGCGAGCAGGTGGTGCTCTCCGGCCTGGAAGACGGCGATCTACTGGTGGTCAACGGTCACGTGGCGCTGCAGGAGGGCATGCCGGTGAGCGTCAACGAGGTCGAGAGTCGCGAGGAAGCGTTGCAGGCGGCCGAGGACGAAGCCGCTGCCGCCGAGGCGGAAGCCGAAGCCGAAGCGGCCCAGCCCGACGAGGAGGCGTGATGCTCAGGTTCTTCATCGACCGGCCGATTTTCGCCTCGGTCATCTCCTTGATCATCGTGCTGGCCGGGCTGGCGGCGCTGCGCGCGCTGCCGGTGGAGCAGTATCCGGACGTGGTGCCGCCGCAGGTGGTGGTGCAGGCCGCCTACCCCGGGGCCAGCGCCGAAGTGCTGGCCGAGGCGGTGGCGGCGCCGCTGGAGCAGGAGATCAACGGCGTCGACAACATGATCTACATGGAGTCGAGCGCTACCGATGCCGGCAGCCTGCAGATCACCGTCTCGTTCGAAATGGGCACCGACCCCGACCAGGCGGCGATCAACGTCAACAACCGGGTGCAGGCCGCCTCCGCGCGCCTGCCCCAGCAGGTGCGCAACCAGGGCGTGCGGGTCGAGGCGCGCTCCACCAACATTCTGATGGTGCCGGTGATGTACTCGCCGGACGGCAGCCAGGACCCGCTGTTCATCTCCAACTATGCGCTGCTCAACGTACTCGACGAACTGGTGCGGATTCCGGGGGTGGGCGATGCCTCGCTGTTCGGCGCCCAGGACTACTCCATGCGGGTCTGGCTGTCGCCGGACAAGCTGGCCCAGTACGACCTGACTCCCTCCGACGTGGCCGCGGCCATTCGCGAGCAGAATGCCCAGTTCGCCGCCGGTCGTCTGGGAGCGGAGCCGGCGCCCGACGACCAGGCCTTCACCTTCACCGTGACCACCCGCGGCCAGCTGTCCGATCCGGCGGAGTTCGAGCGCATCATCCTGCGGGCCGACGAACAGGGCGGCACCCTGCGTCTGGGCGACGTGGCCAGGGCCGAGCTGGGCGCGCAGAACTACGCCTTCTCGGCCACCTACAACGGTCAGGCCGCGGTGCCCATGGGTGTCTATCTGCAACCCGGGGCCAACGCCCTGGAAACCGCCGATGCGGTGCGCGCGGCGCTCGACGAGGTCGCCGAGCGCTTCCCCGAAGGGGTGGCCTATACCGTGCCCTACGACACCACCGAGTTCGTCGAGATCTCGATCCGTGAGGTGTTCATCACGCTGCTGATGGCGGTGGGGCTGGTGGTGCTGGTCACCTTCGTCTTCCTCCAGCACCTGCGCGCCACCTTCATTCCGGTGGTGGCGATCCCGGTGTCGCTGATCGGCACCTTCGCCGGCATGCTGGCGCTGGGCTTCTCGGTCAACCTGCTGACGCTGTTCGGTCTGGTGCTGGCCATCGGTATCGTGGTCGACAACGCCATCATCGTGCTGGAAAACGTCGACCGACTGATCAACGAGCAGGGCATGAAGGCCCGCGACGCCGCCGTCGAGACCATGAAGCAGGTGGCCGGCGCCGTGGTGTCGTCGACCCTGGTGCTGGTGGCGGTGTTCGCACCGGTCACCTTCCTTGGCGGCCTCACCGGCGAACTCTATCGTCAGTTCGCCGTGACCATCGCCATCTCGGTGGTGGTGTCCGGGGTGGTGGCGCTGACTCTCACCCCGGCCATGTGCGCCATGCTGCTCGACAAGCAGTCGCACAGCGTGGCCAAGCCCTTCCAGTGGTTCAACGCCGCCTTCGACCGGCTGACCAACGGCTTCGCCTGGCTGGTGGGCAAGCTGCTGCGTCATGCGCTGCTGGGTGTCGTGCTGTTCGCCGGCGTGATCGCCCTGACGCTGTTCTCGCTGACCCGGCTGCCGCCGGGGCTGGTGCCCCAGGAAGACCAGGGCGTGGCGCTGGTGGTGTATCAGCTGCCGCCGGTCTCTGCCCTGTCACGCACCGCCGAGGTGCGCGACCGGCTCTCCGGCATGCTTACGCAGATGGACGAGGTCGACGAGTTCACCACCTTTGCCGGTTTCGACATCATCGCCGGTTCGCTGCGCACCAACGCCGGTGTCGGCTTCGCCAACCTGGCCGACTGGAACGACCGCCGCGGCCCGGGCCAGGACGCCCAGTCGCTGGCCGGGCGCATCATGGGCATGGGCGCCGGCGTGCCCGAAGCCAACGTGTTCGCCTTCACCCCGCCGCCGATCATGGGCCTCTCGCTGACCGGCGGTGTCGAGGGCTATCTGCAGGTGCGCGGCGACTCCACGCCGCAGGAGATCCAGGCATTGGCGCAGCGGCTGGCCGCCGCCGCCAACGAGCGGCCCGAACTGACCAACGCCCGCACCACGCTGGATACCAGCATTCCGCGCTACACCGCCCAGGTGGATCGCGAGAAGGCGCGGGCCATGGGCGTGCCGATCGACCAGATCTTCGAAGCCATGCAGAGCACCTTCGGCTCGCTCTACGTCAACGACTTCACCCTCGAAGGGCGCAACTGGCAGGTCAACCTGCAGTCGGAGGGGGAGTTCCGCAGCAAGCCCGACGACATCAACAAGGTCTTCGTGCGCTCGAGCTTCGGCGAGATGCTGCCGCTCAGCTCGGTGGTGACGCTCGAGCGGGAACCGGGCCCGGACATCATCAACCGCTTCAACGTCTATGCGGCGGCCAAGTTCCTGGCCGATGCGGCGCCGGGCTACACCACCGGTCAGGCCAAGGCGGCCATGGACGAAGTGGCCGCCGAGGTGCTCACCGACGGCAACACGCTGCTCGGCTGGATCGGCGAAGCCTACCAGCTCGATGCGGCAGCCGGCGCCGGCGGCCTGGCCTTCGGCCTGGGCATGGTGATGGTGTTCCTGATCCTGGCCGCTCAGTACGAGCGCCTGACGCTACCGCTGGCGGTGGCCACGGCGGTGCCCTTCGGCGTGCTGGGGGCGGCGCTGGCCTCGATGCTGCGCGGCTTCCCCAACGACATCTACTTCCAGGTGGGGCTGCTGGTGCTGATCGGCCTGGCGGCCAAGAACGCCATTCTGATCGTCGAGTTCGCAGCGCAGAACCGGCGCGCCGGCATGAGTTCCTACGATGCGGCACTGGCGGCGGCCCGCCAGCGCTTCCGCGCCATCCTGATGACGGCGCTGACCTTCATCATCGGCAGCCTGCCGCTGGTGTTCGCCACCGGCGCCGGGGCGGCCAGCCGTCAGGAAATCGGCACGGTGGTGGTGGGCGGCATGCTGCTGGCCAGCTCGCTGGCGCTGATCTTCGTGCCGTTGGCCTACAAGCTGCTGGAAGACCTGGCCACCTGGGGGCGCGAGCGCAGGCAGCGCAACGCAGAGGGCAAGGCAAGCCGGGCATGATGTCCGGCCTGGCGCCGGGGTCAGGGCGACTCCGGCGCCTGTGCCAGCAGCATGAGCTGCGTATCGACCAGTTGCGTGCCGCGTTCGACCAGCGAGAAGTGCTCGTGATTGCGCAGCCAGTCGTGGAACAGCCCGCCGAGGGTCGCCTGCAGTAGCCGGGCGGCGACTTCCGGCGACAGGTCGTGACGCAAATGGCCCATGCGGGCAGCGGCGGTGAAGTACTCAATGAGAGCGCCGCACGCCTCCTGGGCAATCTCGTTCTGCATTGCCAGCGGATCGATCTCGCCGAAGGTCTCGCAGTGGTGGATCAGGATGGCATGTACGCGCCGGTAGCGCGGCTGTTCGAGGCGGGCGAAACCGCGGTGGCAGGCCTGACGAATGGCTTCCAGCGGCCGCTCGGCCAGCCCCGGATCGCCGATCTCCTCGACCAGTTCCTCGAACGGCATGCGTACCCGCAACAGCATGGCCCGGAACAGGTCGGCCTTGTTCTTGAAGTGCCAATAGACGGCGCCACGGGTCACGCCGGCCTCACGGGCGATCTGCTCCAGCGAGGTGCGTGCCACTCCGCGCTCGAGAAACACCTCTTCCGCGGCATCGAGCAGGGCTTCGCGGGTGGCGGCGGCTTCCGCCTTGGTACGTCGCGCCATGGTGTGTGGTGTCTCCTCAGGCCTCGCTTTAGCGCCATTCTATCGTAGCGCCGCACGTCTTACCTTCATCCATGTATGGTCGTGTCCCGTGACGCTCGTATTCCACGGTGGGGCAGGGTATAACAGAGCGAACACTGTTCGTATTGGAATCAAGGCCATGCCCCGCGCACCCTTCGAACTCGCCGGTGCCACCATCAAGCCCGGCAGTCGCCTTCAAGTCGACGTGCCGGTGGCGCGGCTGTATACCCACGCTCCGCTGCACATCCCCGTGGAAGTGGTGCACGGGCGTCGTCAGGGGCCGGTCATGCTGGTGTGCGGCGGCATTCATGGCGACGAGATCAACAGCGTCGAGATCGTACGCCGGCTGATGCGCTCTAAGCAGATCCAGGGCCTACACGGCACCCTCATCGCGGTGCCCATCGTCAACGTGTTCGGCTTCATGCAGCACAGCCGCTACCTGCCCGACCGGCGCGACCTCAACCGCTGCTTTCCCGGCAGCGAGACGGGCTCGCTGGGGGCGCGGGTGGCCGCTCTCTTCCGCGAGCAGATCGTCGATCACGCCACCCACATCATCGACCTGCACACCGGCGCCATTCATCGCACCAACCTGCCGCAGATCCGCGCTCAGTTGAGCCCGGGCAGCGAGACCGAACGCATGGCCAACGCCTTCGGCGCGCCGGTGATCCTCAATGCGGAACTGCGCGAGGGCAGCCTGCGCCACTACGCCCAGACACGGGGCATCCCGGTGCTTACCTACGAGGCCGGCGAGGCGCTGCGTTTCGACGAGTGGGCGATTACCCCGGGGGTGCGGGGCGTGCTGCGGGTCATGCGGCGGCTGGGCATGCTGGCGGGCGAGCATCGCCGTCGGCAGCCACCGGCCGCCGAGCTGGCCAACGGCTCGAGCTGGGCGCGGGCGCCCATCGACGGGATCCTGCGGCCCAAGGTGCGCCTCGGCGCGCGGGTCAGCAAGGGCGACGTGCTGGGTAAGGTGGCGGACCCCTTCGGCAACGCCGAAGCCAGTGTGAAAGCCATGGCCGACGGCATCGTGATCGGCGTGAGTCGGCTGCCACTGGCCAACGAGGGCGAGGCGCTGTTCCACATCGCCCGCTTCGACGCCATCGAAGAGGCCGAAAGTGCCATCGAGACCTTTCACTCCAGCCTCGAGCCGCCCCCCGACCCGCTCTATTGATCCCGCTCAGGCCGTTTCGGCGGGCTCCCGCTCCGGCACCAGGCTCAGCGCATCGTCGTACACCCGCAGGCAGGCGCCATCCAGGTGGCCGTTCTCGGAGAGATGCCGGCGGAAGCGGCGCCCGCCCGGCTGGCCCTGGAACAGGCCCAGCAGGTGGCGGGTCACGTGGTTGAGCTTGGCGCCTTCCTCGAGCCGGCGGGCGATGTAGGGTCGGAACGCCCTGGCCGCGGCGTGGCGGCTCTCGGCCGGCCCCTCGACGCCGTAGATGGCCCGGTCCACCCCGGCCAGCAGCCAGGGGTTCTGATAGGCCTCGCGGCCCACCATCACGCTGTCGACGCAATCGAGCTGCTCACGGCACTCGTCCAGCGTCTTGATGCCGCCGTTGATGCCGATGTGCAGCTCCGGCCGGCTGGCCTTCAGGCGGTGTACACGGGGGTAGTTGAGCGGCGGGATGTCACGGTTCTCCTTGGGCGAGAGCCCCTGCAGCCACGCCTTGCGCGCATGCACGATGAACACCTCGCAGCCGGCGTCCGCCACCTGGGCGATGAAGCGCTCCAGATCGGCATCCTCGTCCTGGTCGTCGATGCCGATACGGCACTTCACCGTGACCGGGATCTTCACCGCCTCGCGCATGGCGCGCACCGCTGCTGCCACCTTCTCCGGGTGGCCCATCAGGCAGGCGCCGATCATGTTGTTCTGCACCCGGTCGCTGGGGCAGCCGACGTTGAGGTTCACTTCGTCGTAGCCCCATTCCTCGGCAATCGCCGCGCACTCCGCCAGCTCGCCCGGGTCGCTGCCGCCCAGCTGCAGCGCAATGGGGTGCTCCACCTCGTCGTAGCCGAGAAAGCGCTCCCGCGGGCTGCCGTGCAGAATGGCACCGGTGGTCACCATCTCGGTATAGAGCAGCGCCTGACGGGTCAGGGTGCGGGCGAAGGCCCGGTAATCACGGGTCGTCCAGTCCATCATGGGGGCCACGGAAAACCGGCGCGCCCGAGCCAGCGGGTCGTTTCCAGTCGTGTTGCTCATCTATGGCCTCCAGGGATGCTGCCGTCGTTACCGTTTGATCCGGCTCATTTCGCCACGTGCCTGCGTTCGGTACTATCGAGACAACGACGTAAGGTATCGATACGTAACCGGCTCGCCGGACGCCGCATGGCGCGCAGCGTGACGAGAAGCAGGGAGCAGAAATGAGATGGCCGGCCATTGTACGCAAGAAGGAGCGGCGCGCCCAGAGCAGGGCTGGTGTTGGCGTGCGGCTGGGGCAGCAATCCGCGAGGGAGCACCCTGGCCAACCGCGGCATACGGCAGGAAGGGGCTACTGCTGAAGGTGAGTGGTGAGTGATGGGCGATGGGCGATGGGCGATGGATCAATCGGGTGCAGTGCCTGGCTGATGGCGCGCTCCACCGATCAGCGATAACGAGCACTACCAGCCCGAGATGATCACTCCGCAGCAGATGGGGGAGGTGGAGATCTTGGGACGGTGTGTGATAAGGATTGGAAAGGTATCGTAAGTTATAACGAGAAATTAATCGCTCTACGTGGGGTTTTGTATAATGAAGGTTTCGTATACAGTCTATAATATTGATAGCCTTGGGTACTATTCAAAATCAGGTGCTGCAAGCAATTTTCCTTCTTCAGAGACATTGCTGGCGTCTTTGGTTGCGTGGGGAAAAAGCGTTTCTCAAATAAATAATACTAAAACTTATAGCCCGTCAGAACAAACCACTCGGCATGCAACCTTTTTTGCTGATGGGCACTTTGACCCCGCAACATCAGAAGTGGTGCTGGCCCTTTGGAAAGAGGTGAATTCTAATAGGGGTGACGTTTATGGGCTTAGTCGTTCTAACAAGCCAGGTCAGGGGCAAATATTAACTCGCAGCTTTGACTACAATAAAGTTATTCCTGGCTTTCCTGTTTATTTTTGGTTTCGGCCTAAAGAAAATAAAATGATAGCTCTTGAGTTTGAGCATTCTGATAAGGGTAAACAGAATCTCGAACATTTTATACAAGGTTTTTTAAACTGGCGTGCTGCTCCATGGTGTGTGGTAGCGCCAAAAGTGAAGATTGATGAAACAAACTATAGTAAGGTTCTAAAAGGATATTCCAGTGACGGGACTGAGCAAAAAATCGATGAATCTGTTCGGCCGCATGTGTTTTTGTCCCTAAATAAGAGTGGCGATACCTTGGCGCAACTACTTGCTGCTAGGCCAAAAATAACAAGACTTCAAAGAACCGAAGCTATTGAGTTTTCAGATGACGCCAATGAAAATCAAACTTTAGCTGAAAGGATTTATGAGGGTGGTGTCTTTAAGGGGATAATGTCTAATCCTCGTCGGTTGGCTAAGGTGCGTTATAAAAGCGAGATAACATGGAAGCCTACTGAGCAAGAGGTTATTGATCTATATAATAACGTTTCTCAATTTTCGCCAGATGGTGGCCTTTATAACCTTGTGGCAATAACGAGTGCAGGTAAGCGGATATCCTTCTTTGGCAACGCTGTGAAAGAAAATATTCAGCTGGCGATGCCTAATCAAAAATCCAATGGCTTTATACCGGCGGCGGCGCTATACTCAGCAATAGACCAAAATAGAACAGTTTTCCCATGAGGGGCATGCTATGATTTATCGGGTTTTGGCATGTTTATTGTTATCGATCGCCATAGGTTGGCTTACTTATGGGGGGTTGGAGAGCTTTACAAGTGATGCCTTTGTTTCTGTTATGGGCATCCTCTTAAATGTTTCTGCTATCGTCTTTGCTATAATTGGTGCTTGGATAGCAATTATTTATCCTCGTGCTCTTCAAGCACCAATTACCGGTGATAGACTTGACGATGCTGAAGTGCTGCATGAAAATACCAAGGATGCGGACTACTTGTCTGAGTTGTTTCAGATTGTTTTGCAGTCTGCTTTCGTAATTATGATTGCGGTTGCCGCTCAGGTTGCTCTTCCCCTGTTGAGAGCCTATTCTTATTTTGGTATAGATGCTTCTCTTGTAAAAGCGGTTGCCGTATCTTTGATGATTTTTTTGGCTTCAATACAATTAAACTCCATCCTTGTAGTTGTTGAGAAAAACTTTGGCCTGTTGCTTCGAGTGCGGAAGAAAAATAGAGGGCGAGTATTAGATCATGATGCTTAGCTAAGCAGTAAAGTTATGTGCGGTCGCTTTGCTTCCTACAACGCCTACCCTAAACTCGCCCGCCGGCTGGGCGTTGTGGTGGCCGAGGAAGGGCCGCCACCTCGCTATAATATCCCGCCGGCGCCTGGATTGCCGGGTTTTGTCAGGTCGCCCATGATGCCACACCAGAATAGCTCGAATTGTGTTACGTCATTCATTTAATTAATTAATTAAACAAGGGTTGGTTATGGCTTGGAATGAAGACGTATTAAATAGAGAGCCAGTAGCTGAGTTTTTGACTGCCTTTCTAGAGGGAGATGATGAAGCAAAAGTCTTAAACATTGATGCTCCTTGGGGAGTCGGTAAGACTTATTTTGTTACTAACTGGCACGAATCTCGTCTCAGTTCTTATGGCTCTGTCTATTTCAATGCCTGGGAAATCGATTATTCGGGGGAGCCTTTTTTTGATTTGGTCTCCTCTATTCGCGATCAACTATTAGGCCAGGCCCCCACAAAAAAGGTTGAAGAGGCGGCGAAGAGTTTTCTTGAAAAGTCCGCCCAGGTCGCAATTAAAGCAGGTCCAGAAATTGGTAAGCTATTAATCAAAGGGGCTTTAAAGAAAGTTTTGGCAACCGATTTGGGTGATATCGAAAATATCGTAACTGAAGCCGGATACAATGCCGCCGAATCTGTAATCGTAGATTTGCTAGAAAAGAATGCAGAAGCTAAGAAAGCCGTAACGGAGTTCAAAGGTGAATTGCAAAATTTGATTGATGTGGTAGCAAGCGAAAAATCATTTGATGGCAAGTCGGTAGGAAACGTTTTTATATTTATCGATGAGTTGGATAGGTGTCGCCCTACTTATGCTATTGAGCTCCTTGAGCGGGTCAAGCACCTATTTGATGTGCCAGGCTGTAGGTTCATAATTGCTACTGATACAAAACAGCTTTCACATTCTATTCGAGCTGTCTATGGTGTTGGTTTTGATTCTTCACGGTACTTAAAACGGTTCTTTGATGCAACTTTTCGCTTGATTAATGACGACCAGTTTGCTTGGGCTAAAGTATGCTTGGAAAGTGTTTTGAAGGCCAATGTCTACGATATAAAACCTCGTCTAAAAAGGATTGAGAGAAATAGTCATTTCCTGATGGGGGGTGCTGAGGTAGTGCAACCCCATGACAAAGCTGTGATGGTTGATTACTCTGATGTGAATTCCCATCATGCTTGTTTTGTAGCCATAATAAAAACTTTTGATTTGTCGCTAAGAGACGTTCAGAAGATTATGCTGCATGTGAGAGGTGCTGTGCCTAATATTAAAGTGGGTCCTGTGCATTTGTTTATTTTGCTGTACTTGACAGCTCTGAGGTATCAAGATCATGAGTTATTTTTGAAGTTGCGTGAGGGTTGGGGTAAAGAGCTAGAGGAAGATTTGAATAAGAAATATCCACCTTATTGTTTGTATTATGTTAGTGTGAATTTGACGGTCCATAACATAGCGAAAATATATGTTGAAGCTATGACGTTAAATAATTTAGAGTTGAGGGGGCGTATAAATGGGCTGGGCGATTTGGATCCGCCATTTGCAGGTGATGTTCTTGTTTCTGCCGGCAATGATAAACTTGCAAAATATTTTGATATCGTAGAAATGGCTGGTTATGTTAGCTAGTTGAGTATGGTTCTGGTCGAGTCTGCGCCGGGCCTTGAATAGGCCCGGAAACGATGAGAATGCGGGGTGGGTCAATCCTGCTTAAGCTCGTTTTCGTGGATATTAAACTCGGTGAAGAGGAATTTATTAAGCGACATGCTCCAGCCACATAGCAAAAATTCAGAGGATGATTTTGCGCGGTATTTTCTAGCTCTTTCCTTGAAGAGTTCAAAGGCAGTCAGCACGTCATCTTCAGTTTTGTGCTGAAAAATCATAATTTTATAGCTGGCGTCGGACTGAAGAAGTTTGGCAAAGTCGCGCATCATGCCGCGCTGGGTTCGGTCTGACATTTCAATTTCCATGGCAAGCACGATTTCCTCGAGGTGGCCCTCGTCATCGAACTTTCGCCATACGAAGTCATACAGCCACTCACCAGCCCCTGTCTTATAGGAAGGGAGGGAGCGATAGCCCAGTCTTTCACCCTCATCACGAAACCTGGCTTTGATGTCTGCATTCTTTTGCGGACTAAGCCATTTTTCCTTTTTCCAGAGGCTCTCATCGCCTGCCTCAAGAGCCTTTGCCCGCTTCATCGCTAGTGCGTTCTCTTGAACTTCCATCAGCCACGTTTTGAACTGTTCTCTCATCCTTTCCCCCTGATTACTCTGCGTAAGTTGATAGCTCGTCCCAACGCGTTATCCACCGCGCTGAACGATGGGCACAGCGAAGGTGCCAGGCTGCATCTGGGCTAGGCATACCTAGCTTTACGGTATCACGCCCCATGCGTTGATTGAGCGCGTCCATGGCTGACATCAGCTTTGCACTGCGCTGCCTTTCGGCGTCGCTTTGGGGCGTATCGAGCAGCGAGAGCTGCTGCCGGTCGGCGTCGATCAGGTCGAGCCGGCAGAAACGTGAATCAAGCCGGTGTTATGCAATGTGGATGGCGAATGGCTTACAAGCCGTAGAGCTAATCGCTCATTCCATGCCTACCAAGCAATTGGTAGCCTTCAGAGACGCTTCGCGATGTGAGTGGTTCGCCCCACTCGCCAAGGACGAAGAGAAGCGTAGCTGCGAAGTTCCGGCCAAGGATGGTCGGGGCCTCGTTTATTCGCGCTTCTGGTCACGCTGCGAACTCGGAGGGGGTAGGTCGCCGTCACTGTCGTTGACGGTTCGCCGGGCTCTTATATTGGCAAAGCTTTCGAGGGGCTATCGGGTCGTTAGAAGCTTCTAACGTCTCACCGCTATTCGGACCTTTTAGGCGGCTTCTCTATCGTACTGCTTATACTTAGCCTTGCCAAGAGCGAGAATGGCGAAAGTCAGATGTAACAAAAGAAACATCATCTTTCTATGGTGTGTTGAGTTTTAATATTAATATGGAGATGTGGTCGTGCCTATTGCTGCTGTGCTAGGTGTGGTTTTTTTGAGTGTCATATACGTTGCAGGATTTATTTATAAGTACTCAGGGTTTTCTTATATCACGTCTGATATAAATTGGCTTAGACTCGTCTCGTCTGACTATCTGTACTGGGGGGTTCACGCACTGATTGACTTAGGTAGGATGCACGGATTGCTAATTCTTATTCTTTATTCTGCATCCCTTTTTTATATGCATAGGTTGTTTTCTTGTGCCTATAAAACTCAAGGCATGCTTTTGACCTCTAATTTTCAAAAAGAAGTGGCAAGGTTTTTCGGTGTTTTTCTTGTGGCTTTGTTCTATTATGCATTGTTTATGATTTCTTTGTTGGTTGCTATGAGAATGGTAGTAGGTGTTGCAGATTTGGGAAGGGAAGATATGCTTGATTTTATTTTGTCTGATAGGGTTGATAATGTTTGCGATATGAGTGGCGTTTGTATGGAGGGGAAGGTTTTTTATACTGGCGAAGATCAGTATGTATTTTTTGATGCCTCTAATCTTGTAGGGGGGAGTGACTGTGGTTATTTTAACGGGCGCATCAAGTTGCTTGGCAAAGACCTCTATGAGGTAGTAATAGGTTGGGATGCGGATATGAAAAACAAAATTAAGGGTTGAGTGGGTTGTAAAAAAATAGCGTTGTGCAGGCGAACTCGCCGATAAGGCAGGTATCAGTCAGGGCTATCTGTCGGAGCTCGAGTCAGGCAAGAAGACCGGCTCGCTGAGCGTGCTCAAGCGGATCGCTGAGGTCTTGGGCGTGGAGCTGAACGACCTGACGTGACGGTTGCCTCACCTGACTGCCAGGCTAATAGGTGCTAGCCGGTGAGCAGGGCCAGCAGTAGGCCCTGCAACAACGCTCAGGCGATGCGCTGCCATCCACCCTGCAGCGCTACTTCTTCTTTCTCATGAACGGGAGCACCTTGGCCATGGCGTCTGCCAGCACCTGGTCGAGCGGTTTGTGCTCCAGGCTCACCGCGGCGCGTGCGGCGGTATAGGTCCCTTTGTACTCCCGGGCGATTTCGCTGTCGCTCATGCTGTCGGGCAGCAGCTCCTTCTCGCGGATCACGTCGATCACGACCTTGTCCATGTCGCCCTCCATCAATGTCGCTCCATTCACTGTGGAGGGTAGTGCAGAATCGGGATGAGGGCGGTGCGGGCCGCCTGCCAAAGCGCTTTGTAAGATATTTCCTACAAAGCGAAGCGGCAATGTCTTACACCGTTTCATATCGTGCGTTAAACCATGTTCCGCTTGGAGCGGCTACCTTATGGATATCGGGGCAACGGAGAGCCCCACAGGGAAGGCAGGGCCAGGGATTGCTCAGACCAGGGATGCTCGAGCATCATGCTCGGGAAGGTGGGAAAGGAAGCGAAGATTCAGCCCGGCCTCACGGCCGGGTTTTCGCGTTATAGGGCTCTGGCCTTGGGCAGTTCATCCCAGCGTGTCGTGCTCCGGTCCGAGCGATGGGCGCAGCGCAAATGCCACGCTGCCCCGGGGGTGGGCATGCCCAGTTTCACCGTATCGCGCCCCATCTTGCGGTTCAGGTCATCCATCACGTCCATCAGCTTCTGGCTGCGCTGCCGCTCGGCGTCGCTCTGGGGCGTATCCAGTAAGGAGAGCTGCTGCCGGTCGGCATCGATCAGGTCGAGCAGCATCACGCCGCCTTTCTGGTACAGGTGACCCTTGCGATAGATCCGCTCCAGGGCGTTACCGGCGGCATGCAGTATCTCGCGGCTGTCGGCGGTGGGGCGGGGCAGTTCGAGTACCAGGCTCGGTGAGTGTGGCAGCAGGTCCTGCCGGTGTGGGTTGGTCTTGAGAAAGACCAGCACCGCCTTGGCGAGGCCGTTCTGGCGGCGCAGCCTCTCGGCGCTACGCTGGCCGTACTGTCGGATCGCCTCGCGAATCTCGTCCAGGTTGTCGGTGAGCTTGCCGAAGCTGCGGCTGGTCATGATGTGCCGGCGGGCTTCATCGAGGTCGCTCATTTCGATACAGGGCACACCGCGCAGCTCCTGGGCGGTGCGCTCGAGAGTGATCGAGAAGTGGCGCCGGATCTCCTTCGGGTTGGCCTGGGCGAGCTCCCAGGCGCTCTTGATGCCCATCAGGGCCAGGCGCTCCACGAGCCGCCGGCCCACCCCCCATACATCGCCCAGCGCGGTGTTCTGCAACAGATGGCGGGTTTCCGCGTGAAGTATGCAGACGCCCTGGTAGACCGGTAGCTTCTTGGCGGCACGGTTCGCCAGCTTGGCCAGGGTGCGCGTGGGCGCTACGCCCACGCAAACCGGTATACCGGTGAACTGGCGCACCTTCTGACGCAGCTGCCGGGCGTGTTCGAGCAATGCCTCGTGGGCGAAGCCGTCGAAGCGAACGAACATCTCGTCGATGGAGTAGGGCTCCACGGCCGGGCTGAACTCCTCGAGCACGGCCTGCACCCGCTGGCTCATGTCGCCATAGAGTTCGTAGTTGGAGGAGAGCAGGTGAATTTGCCCGCTGCGTACCAGAGGCTGAAGCTTGAATGCCGGCGCACCCAACTTGATGCCGAGGGCCTTCAGCTCGTCGGAGAGCGAGATGACGCAGCCGTCGTTGTTCGACATTACCCCAACAGGGAAGCCGCACAGCCGAGGCTTGAAGACGCGCTCGCAGCTGACATAGAAGCTGTTGCAATCGATCAGGCCGATCATGCTCATACCGGGTACTCGTGGATGACCGCGCGCACCACGCCCCACACCTGACACTCGATGTCGACGAGCGGGATCGGCGCATAGCGTGGATTGCCCGAGCAGAGGCACGGCACCTTGCCGCGCAGCTCGTATCGCTTGACGGTGATCTCACCCTCGACCAAAGCTACCAGGATATGGCCGGGGCGGGGCTCGAGTGAGCGATCGACCAGCAGTAGATCGTCTTCGTGGATCCCCAGGCGCTCCATGCTGTCGCCGGTCACGCTCATGAAGAATGTCGACGAGGGGCGTTTTACCAGGCGCTCGTTGAGGTCGAGCGTACGGCCTTCATAGTCCTGCGCCGGGCTGGGAAAGCCGCTGAGGCCGGCGCGGCCCAAGGCCAGCGGGTGAGGCAGCGCAAGCGGTGGCGGCTCGGGGTGAGCCGGGGTGAGGTTTGCCAGTGTCATGTGAGTCCCTTGGTGTTTTCTGTGTTTTTGTACAGTATTTGCGACACTGGCACTGTCAGGCAACAGGTAAGTGCTAATGGAAGTTGGCTTGGGGGCGTGTCGGCCTGGCGAAGGTGAGCGAAGGGCAGCATGGCCAGGCGCCCTTGTAGGAGATAGCCTACAAACACGAAGCAAATTTCTTACGCCATCCGATATCCTGAGTTAATCCACTGCTGGCATGAAGCTACTACCCTGTGGGTAACGGGCTAGGGAAAAGCCCTACAGGGAAGGCCGAGCGGCGGAATGCTCTTACCCCAAGGAGGCTTGGGCAGGAGGCCCAAGGTTTGGTTGGATAGGGACGCATCGATAGAGCCCGGCCCGTGCGGTCGGGCTTTTTTGTGCCGTCGAGACCCGTTTCCCATGCGAGAGACGCTAGGTTTCGCGTTCTCAAGGGTTCGCCAAAATATCGCGTCTCATCGCGCCTGCCCTGGCCACCGCCGGGGCTCTTTTATTGGCGACGTTTCACCGAGCTACGGCGGGCTCACGACTCAGTACCTGATCGTGAGGGGCCAAAGCTGACAGCTCGAATCGGCAATCTCTTACAGCAATTGCAGTCAAAGCTAATACATGGCGCACGTCGTGGCTGGCATAGTAGGCGCATCGGGCACGGAGGCCCTTCAGGGAAGGACACGTCAAGGGAGACTCAGGAACCAAGGAGGCTCAAGCAGGAGGCTTGAGGAAGTGGAAAGGAAGCGAAGACCCAGCCCGGCCTCATGGCCGGGCTTTCGCCTTCAGGGTCCGGGGTTCCTCGCCGTTAGCCTGTCGCTACCGTAGCCATTGGTGTAGCCACACGTGTAGCCATCACCCCCCACTGAGGTGAGACGCGAGACGAATCAAAGGCTTGGATGGCTACTGGAGCGGGTGAAGGGAATCGAACCCTCGTCTTAAGCTTGGGAAGCTTCTGCTCTACCATTGAGCTACACCCGCAGAGGGGTTTCGATAGTAAAACCAAGGGCTTGAGCATTGCAAGCCATCTCATCGCATCGCCGCGGCTCGTTTTTCATCTCGCTGTTTTTATTGAAATTTTCCTGTGCCGTGATGGTCGGTGCGGTGCCGCCGTGCGGTTTTGGGCGGCGCGCCAGAGACCGCGGTGACAATCGGACAAAAAAATTATCGAACAGTGGCGAACTTTTTTGCTTGCAGCTGTCATATCTGGTACAGGCAACAGCGCGATGGCAGTCGCTAACACTGTTGCTCTGGCTCGCAGTTTCGATCTTGCCGCCCATGACCCCATGGGCGGTTTTTTTTGTGCTGCCGACAGGCTGGCAGGTGAGTACACGGCAAAGCAGGCCCGGTTCATGGGGCCTGCTGCTTTTGCTCAGGGAGCGTGTCAGGCCCGGCTGCCGTTGGCTCGGCAGGGGCCTGGCGGGTTCAATTATGGCGCATGCGCAGGATGGCGGTCAGCACGTCGCGGCGAGTCACGATGCCGCACAGGCGGCCCTGCTCGGTTACCGGGTAGACCTTGGGTTTCTGCCCCAGCATCTCCTGAGCCAGATCGGTGATGCTCTTGGTGGGCGAAACGGAGAGTACTTCGTTGCGCATCAGTTCCTTGACCAGCGGGGCTTCGTCGTTGAGGTAGGCGCTCTGCAGCAGCTTGCCCAGCACGTCCTGCTCGGAAATGAAGCCGATCAGGTTGTCGTTGTCATCGACGACCGGCACGCCTGGCAGGCGATGCAGGGCTAGGCCTTCGGCCAGCGTCGTGATCGAGGCGTTGGCCGTGACCCGGTAGCAATCCCGGGACATGATCTCGCGAACGATGGTAGGAGCCCTGTTTTGCATGGCGCATCTCCTTGTTCGAGCGCTTTGAAAACTGCACGAATGCCTGTGCGAGCGAATCGCTGGTCGGGAACGAGCCTAGCCGCTTCATCTCGCTCGACGATTTGTTCAGCGCTTCCTCTTACGGATACTTTCAGCATAGCTGAATCGCTTCGGGCTTAAACAACGCCTTCAACACCTAGCCAACGCTGTGGCTGGCGGGTTGGCGCGGTGATTCCAGGTGCCGGAACATGCACGGGGTCAGGCGAATCCAACCCTTGAGAAGGGATAGGCTAGGCACTTTTTCGTGCAGCGCCTAGTTTGAGAGGTGGAGCTGGCGCACCCGATACCGTGGCGGGTGATGGAGGAGCAGATGGACGCGCGTGAATATCTGGCCCGCAAGGGCCTCGATGGCAGTCGTGACGAGGAGCGTCCCAATACGCTGGAAGAGAAGGCATGGGAGCGTGCTCGCCAGGCCGGTGGGCACCAGCCTCGGGCCGGCACCCCCCACGATTGGGAGGATTGGGAGCGCTATCACGATGCGCTGGCGGAAGGGGCGGAGAGTATCGATCAGAAGATCGACCACGAGGCGCATCGGCGGGCCCTGGAGATCGAACAGAGGCAGCGTGAAGCGGCGGAGGCAGTGCAGCACTATGTGCCGGCCGGTGATGACGCTTCGGCCAGCCATGGCGCTTCAGGCGGTGATGCCGAGCCGACGGCGGCTGCACGCGGCGCAGCGTCATCGTCGCCAGGCGTGCCACCATCCGCATCGACCGAGCCGATGCCTCCAGCGCTGCGCTTTGCCTTCAAGACGCTTGCCATTCTGCTGCCGCCCTTGGCCGTGGGCCTCTCCCAGGGTGGCGCCAAGCGAGTCGTCTACAGCCTGGCATTGACCCTGCTGGGATGGGTGCCGGGCTGCATTTACGCCTGGGTGTGGTTGAAGCGCCGGCTCAGGTGACGTCCTTCCCGGGCTCCATGACAGGAGCCACCTGCGTACTGGGCTCCATTTTCGTTTGCGAATAGTGAGGTTGAAAACGAAAGCGGTATGCTCGGGCTCGCACGCCATGAGTTGCTATTCGCAGCGCTTTCGCAAAGAGATTCGCAAGAGTAATTCCATAGACTAAGGTCTAGGTGTCTTGGCGAACATGCCTGTTGCCCTCTAATGATCGTTAAGCTAGTCTCGCTATCGTAAACGAACATTTGGGGCTGTTTTTGATTGAAATCGAACATTTGACCGAGTGGTTAGTTTTCGTTTCGATCAACCAGAGCCTCATCTTCGACCCACAAGAATAATCGGGGCGAGGCTAATGTCCTACCTGCTTTCCATCGATCAAGGCACGACCAGCTCGCGCGCCGTGCTCTTCGATCGCACCATGAACCCGCTGGCCATCGCTCAGCAGGAGCTCGCTCAATCCTTTCCCGACGATGGCTGGGTGGAGCACGATGCCGAGACGATCTGGAAGACGGTCATCGGGGTCTGCCGCGAGGTTCTGCAGCGCACCGGCGTTGCGCCCCGAGATGTCGCCGCAATCGGCATCACCAATCAGCGTGAGTCCACCGTGGTCTGGGATCGCGCCACCGGCGAACCGATCCATCCCGTGATCGTGTGGCAGGATCGGCGCACGGTGGCGCACTGCGATGCGCTCAATGCCGCGGGGCATGCCGAGCTGGTGCGCGAACGCACCGGGCTGCTGATCGACCCCTATTTCTCCGCCACCAAGCTGGCCTGGATTCTCGACAACGTGCCCGGGGCGCGCCAACGGGCCGAGCGCGGCGAGCTGGCCTTCGGCACCGTCGACAGCTACCTCGTGTGGCGTTTGACCGGCGGCCGGCACCACGCGACCGATGCCACCAACGCCTCGCGCACGCTGCTGTTCAATATTCACACCCAGCAGTGGGATGCCGAGCTGCTGGCACTGTTCGACATTCCTGCCGCGGTGTTGCCCGAGGTGCGGGACTCCAGCGACGACTATGGCTACACCGAGCCCGGCCTGTTCGGCCACGCCGTTCCCATCACCGGCGTGGCAGGCGACCAGCACGCCGCGCTGGTCGGGCAGGCGTGCTTCGAGCCCGGCATGGTCAAGAGCACCTACGGTACCGGCTGCTTCATCATGCTCAACACCGGTGAGCAGGCGGTGAGCTCGAACAACCGGCTGCTGACCACTCTGGCGTACCGGATCGATGGCGTTCCCACCTATGCCCTGGAGGGCAGCATCTTCGTGGCCGGGGCCACGGTGCAGTGGCTGCGCGACGGGCTCAGGCTGTTCGATGACGCCGCCGAGACCGAGCGCCTGGCCGAGCAGACCCGGGCGGGCAGCGGCGTCTATCTGGTGCCCGCCTTCACCGGATTGGGGGCACCGCACTGGGACCCGCGTGCCCGCGGGGCGATCTTCGGTCTCACCCGCGATACCGGCATTGCCGAGCTGGTGGCCGCCGGGCTGCGCTCGGTGTGCTTTCAGACGCGCGATCTCCACCGCTGCATGGAGCAGGACGTCGGCCTCGGCCAGGGCAGGCTGCGGGTCGACGGCGGCATGGTCGCCAACGGCTGGCTGATGCAGTGCCTGGCCGATGTGCTGGGACAGGAGGTCGACCGCCCGGTGGTGCGCGAAACCACGGCCCTGGGAGCGGCCTATCTGGCGGCGCTGGGCATCGGCTGGTACCGCTCGCTGGACGAGCTGGCGGCCAGTTGGCAGTGCGAGCGCACCTTCTTTCCCCGCATGCCGGCTGATATCCGCGAGTCGCTCTATGCCGGCTGGCAGGTGGCCGTGGAGCGGGTGAAAAGCGAGCGCAATCTTTCTCCCCGGTGTGCGACGGAGCACGCATTGTCGCTTGCCGGTTAGAGCCCGCCTGGGCTCATCCACGACTCAATAACGACGACAAAGAGTTCAGCATGTCCTTGATACTTGAAAACATCGATCACGTGGTCAACGGGGCCGTGCATATCGAGGGCGTCAACCTCGAGTTGGCGCCCGGCTCCTTCAACGTGCTGCTGGGGCGGACCCTGGCCGGCAAGACGACGCTGATGCGCATCATGGCCGGTCTCGAGCCGCCCACCCGCGGCAGGGTGCTGATGCACGGCGAGGACGTCACGCGCACCTCGGTGCGCAAGCGCAACGTCTCGATGGTTTATCAGCAGTTCATCAACTACCCGGCCATGACCGTTTACGACAACATCGCCTCGCCGCTCAAGCTGGCGCGGGTGTCGCGAGAAGAGATACGCCGGCGGGTTCACGAGACGGCCAGCATGCTGCACATCGAGCATCTGCTGGATCGCTACCCGGCGGAGCTCTCCGGCGGCCAGCAGCAGCGCACCGCCATGGGCCGGGCGCTGGTCAAGGATGCCGATCTGATCCTGTTCGACGAGCCCCTGGTCAACCTCGACTACAAGCTGCGCGAGGAATTCCGCGAGGAGCTGCGCGAGCTGTTCAAGGCGCGCAACTGCATTGCCGTCTATGCCACCACCGAGCCCAACGAGGCGCTGGCGCTGGGCGGGCACACCGCGGTACTGCACGAGGGGCGCCTGCTGCAGTACGGCCCCACCGAAGATGTCTATCACCGTCCGCGCGACGTGCTCACCGCCGAGATGTTCTCCGAACCGCCGATCAACGTGGTGCCGGCAATCGTCTCGGGCACGGAGGTGACCTTCGACCGCAACGTGCACTTTCCTCTCAATCGCGATCTGGCGGGCCTTTCGCCGGGGCAGTACCAGTTCGGCGTGCGGGCCTCGCATATCGGGCTCGAGCGCCAGGCCAAGGACGATCTCGAACTCGAGGTGCAGGTCGACATCGCCGAGATCAGCGGCTCGGAAACCTTCCTGCACGTGCGCAACGAGCTGTTCCACCTGGTGCTGCATCTCACCGGCGTGTACGAGTTCGCCGTGGATCAGCCGCTCAAGGTCTACTTCCCGACCCACAAGATCTATGCCTTCGACCGGAATGGCGACGTCGTGCACATTCCGTCTCGGCCAGGAGCGCACTGATGGCCCAGATAACTCTCAAGTCGCTGGCGCACAGCTATTCGCCCAGCCCCTCGGGTCCCGAGGATTACGCCATTCGCGAAATGGAGCACGTGTGGCACCAAGGCGGCGCCTATGCCTTGCTGGGGCCCTCCGGCTGCGGCAAGTCGACCCTGCTCAACATCATCTCGGGCCTGCTGACGCCTTCGGATGGCCAGGTGCTGTTCGACGACCGGGTGGTGAACGAGCTGGCCCCCGAGGAGCGCAACATCGCTCAGGTGTTCCAGTTCCCGGTGGTCTACGACACCATGACCGTGTACGACAATCTGGCCTTCCCGCTGCGTAACGTGGGCACGCCGGCGGCCAAGATTCGTGAGCGCGTGGCTGAAGTGGCCGACGTGCTCGATCTCACCTCGCTGCTCAAGCGCAAGGCGCGCAACCTCACCGCCGACGAGAAGCAGAAGGTCTCCATGGGGCGTGGCCTGGTGCGCGACGACGTATCGGCGATCCTCTTCGACGAGCCGCTCACGGTGATCGACCCCCAGCTCAAGTGGAAGCTCCGGCGCAAGCTCAAGGAGATCCACGAGCGCTTCAACATCACCATGATCTACGTGACCCACGATCAGCTCGAGGCCTCGACCTTCGCCGACAAGATCGCCGTGATGTACGAGGGCCAGGTGGTGCAGTTCGGCACCCCGCGCGAGCTGTTCGAGACGCCGGCACACACCTTCGTCGGCTACTTCATCGGCAGCCCCGGCATGAATCTCATGGAGGTGGCGCGCACCGAAGAGGGCGTACGTACCGGCACCGTCGATCTGACGCTGCCGCCCGCCCTGCGCAATGCCATTCATCGCTCCCGCTCGCGCAACATCAAGCTCGGCATTCGCCCGGAGTTCGTCGAGGTGCTGACGGAGCCGGGTGAAGCCAGCTACCCCGTCGAGATCGACAACGTGCAGGACCTCGGCACCTACCGCATCGTGTCGTTCACCTTCGCCGGCATGCCGTTCCGGGCGCGCCTGGGAGAGGATCGGCCGTTGCCACGGCGCCATGCCTACGTCCGCTTCCCCGAAGCGTGGCTGAACCTGTACATCGACGAGTTCCGCGTGGAGGTGGGGCAATGAACAAGGTCTACAACAACCGGGCGTGGTTCCTGATCCTGCCCATGCTGATGCTGGTGGCATTCTCCGCCATCATCCCGTTGATGACGGTGGTCAACTACTCGGTACAGGACGTGTTCGATGCCAACACGCGTTTCTTCACCGGTACCGAGTGGTTCGAGGTGATGCTCAACGATCCTGCCTTGCAGGCGGCGCTGCTGCGTCAGTTCGCCTTCTCCTTCACCATCCTGGCCATCGAGGTGCCGCTGGGCATCGGCATCGCCCTGCTGATGCCAAAGCGCGGCTGGCAGGCCTCGGCGGTGCTGATCCTGATCACGCTGCCGCTGCTGATCCCGTGGAACGTGGTAGGCAGCATCTGGCAGCTCTTCACCCGCGGCGACATCGGCCTGATGGGGGTGGGCATCCGCGAGCTGGGCTACGCCTACAACATCACCCGTAACCCTGCCGATGCCTGGGCCACCATCATTCTGATGGACGTGTGGCACTGGACCCCGCTGATCGCTCTGCTGTGCTACAGCGGCCTGCGCTCGATTCCCGACGCCTACTATCAGGCCGCGCGTATCGACCGGGCTTCCAAGTGGGCGGTGTTCCGCTACATCCAACTGCCCAAGCTGACCAACGTGCTGGTGATCGGCGTGCTGCTGCGCTTCATGCACTCCTTCATGATCTACGCCGAGCCGTTCGTGCTCACCGGCGGCGGGCCGGGCAGCTCGACCACCTTCCTCAGCCAGTCGTTGACCACCATGGCGATCGGTCAGCAGGACCTGGGCCCCTCGGCGGCGTTCTCGCTGATCTACTTCCTCATCATCCTGCTGGTTTGCTGGGTCTTCTACACCGCGATCATGAACAGCCAGAAAGACAACACCACTCAGGGAGGAGCCTGACATGACCAGCTCCGTACCGACCACCCCCGAAAGCGTGCGCAAGCAGGCCGCCGAAGCCGCCGCCCTGCGCCGCAAGCGGGCGCGTAACGTCACCACCCGTTGGCGCCGCCGCACGCTGCTCGGTCTCTATCTCGTGTTCGTGATGCTGCCGATCTACTGGCTGCTCAACCTGTCGTTCCAGACCAACAGCGAGATTCTCGGCAGCTTCTCGTTCTGGCCGCAGAACTTCACCGTGGCCAACTATGCGCGCATCTTCACCGATGCCAACTGGTACATGGGCTACGTCAACTCGCTGGCCTACGTGCTGATGAACATGCTGATCAGCATCTCGGTGGCGCTGCCGGCAGCCTATGCCTTCAGCCGCTTTCGCTTCATCGGTGACAAGCACCTGTTCTTCTGGTTGCTGACCAACCTGATGGCGCCGCCGGCGGTGTTCCTGCTGCCGTACTTCCAGCTCTACTACTCGGTCGGCCTGTTCGATACCCATATCGCCGTGGCGCTGGCTCACTGCCTGTTCAACATTCCCCTGGCGATCTGGATCCTCGAAGGTTTCATGAGCAGCGTGCCCAAGGAGGTCGACGAAACCGCCTATATCGACGGTTACAGCTTCCCGCGCTTCTTCGTGACCATCTTCCTGCCCATGATCCGCTCGGGCATCGGCGTGACGCTGTTCTTCCTGTTCATGTTCTCGTGGGTCGAGCTACTGCTCTCCCGCACCCTGACCGCTACCAACGCCCAGCCCATCGCCTCGATCATGACGCGTACCTCGACGGCCTCGGGCATCGACTGGGGCACCCTGGCCGCGGCCGGCGTGCTGACCATCATCCCGGGCATCGTGGTGGTCTACTTCGTGCGCAATCACATCGCCAAGGGCTTTGCCCTGGGCCGTACCTGAAGGGGAGGGAACGACGATGGAATGGATGGTCTGGACTCTGCCCACGGCAATCTTCTTCTCCGTCATCGCCGCGATCCTGCTCGGCATGACGACCTGGGAACTGGTGTCGCCCAGCGTGGAACGGCGCGGCTTTCTGCCGATTGCCACCACCCGCGGCGACCGGCTCTTCATCGGGCTGCTCTCCGCTGCCTATATCCACCTGGCAGTGGTCGGCTTCACCGATATCTCGATTTGGTTTGCCCTGGGGGCTTCCGTCCTCTGGTTGCTGGTGCTGATGCGCTGGGGCTGAACCAAGGCCGTACGGACGATAAAGGTGTCAAGGATGACTCACAACACGCAGAACGAGGTCAACATGAAGAATAAAAGGATCCAACTGACGGCTATCGCGGGCAGCCTGCTGCTCGCCTCGGCCGCCCTGCACGCCCAGACAGACGATGCCCGCGCGATCGCCGAACGACTGGTCGATACGCACTTCCAGAACTCCACGCTCTCGAGGGAGGAGCAGATCGAGGAGCTGCTGTGGTTCGCCCAGGCCGCCGAGCCGTTCCGCGGCATGCAGATCAATACCGTGGCCGAGGGTCTGACCACCCACGTGTGGGAGCGCGACGTGCTGGCGCCGGCCTTCGAGGAGCTCACCGGCATCCGCGTCACGCACAACATCATCGGCGAGGGCGACCTGGTCGATAACATGCAGACCCAGATGCAGACCGGGCGCAACATCTACGACGGCTACATCAACGACTCGGATGCCATCGGAACCCACATCCGCTACGGCACCACCATCAACCTGTCCCAGGCGATGGAGAACGAGTGGGCCGACTTCACCTTGCCGACCCTGGATCTGGACGACTTCATCGGTATCCAGTACACCACCGGCCCCGACGGCAGCATCTATCAGCTGCCGGCCCAGCAGTTCGCCAACCTCTACTGGTTCCGCTACGACTGGTTCCAGCGCGAGGATTTGCAGGAGCAGTTCCGCGAGATCTACGGCTACGACCTGGGCGTGCCGACCAACTGGACCGCCTACGAGAACATCGCCGAGTTCTTCACCGAGCACGTGGGCGAGATCGACGGCGTGCGGGTCTACGGTCACATGGACTACGGCCGTCGCGACCCCTCGCTGGGCTGGCGCTTCCACGACTCCTGGCTCTCCATGGCCGGCATGGGCAGCCCCGGCATCCCGTTCGGTAACCCGGTGGACGACTGGGGCATCCGGGTCGACGAGGAGAGCCGTCCGGTCGGCGCCAGTGTCAGCCGTGGCGGCGGCACCAACGCGCCGGCTTCCGTGTTCGCCATGCAGAAGGCGGTGGACTGGCTGCGTGACTATGCACCGCCCGAGGCTCAGGGCATGACCTTCGGTGAGGCCGGCCCGGTTCCCGCCCAGGGCAACATCGCCCAGCAGATCTTCTGGTACACCGCCTTCACCGCCGACATGATCGACCCCAGCGTGGCGGTCACCGACGACGAGGGCAATCCGCTGTGGCGCATGGCGCCGTCGCCGGTCGGGCCGTACTGGGAAGAGGGTATGAAGGTCGGCTATCAGGACGTGGGTTCCTGGACCTTCTTCGACTCCACGCCTGAGGATCGCCGTACCGCGGCCTGGCTGTTCGGTCAGTTCACCGTGGCCAAGACGGTCTCGCTGGAGAAGCTGATGGCGGGTCTCACGCCGATCCGCGAGTCGGACATCTTCTCCGACCAGATGACCGAGATGGCGCCGCGCCTGGGCGGTCTCGTCGAGTTCTATCGCAGCCCCAACGAGTCGATGTGGACGCCGACCGGCACCAACGTGCCCGACTATCCGCGCATGGCACCGCTGTGGTGGCAGAACCTGGCGCCGGTCATCAGCGGCGAGATCTCGCCTCAGGAGGGGCTCGACAACCTGGCCGGCGCCATGGACAACATCATGGCGCGCCTGGCCCGGGCCAACGTGTTCGAGGCCTACCCGCCGGTGCTCAACGAGGAGCGCGACCCGGAGTACTGGCTGTCGCAGCCGGGTGCCCCCAAGGCCAAGCTCGACGACGAGATGCCGCAGGGAACCACCATCCCTTACGACCAGATGATGGAAGAGTGGATGGCCGCCGGTACACGTTGATGCCGACTCGAGTCCGGCGCAGCGGCTAGGTGCGCCGGGCTCCGCAACCATTATTCGTGTTTCCGGTAGCCCGTCCGGGTCATTCCAGGCCCCGTTCGGCGCTCGCCGAGCGGGGCCTTTGTCTTCGAAAGGTCCGCACATGGAACTGCGTAGCAGCAATATCGACAAGCTGGGCGGCGAGGTCTTCGACGTCCTGATCGTGGGCGGCGGTATCAACGGCGCGTCTGCGGCGGCGGCTCTGGCCGGTAAGGGCGTTCGTGTCGCCCTGATTGAGCGCGGCGACTTCGCCGGCAGCACCAGCATGCACTCCTCCAATCTGGTGTGGGGCGGCATCAAGTACATGGAGAGTCGCGACTTCGCCCTGGTGCGCAAGCTGTGCCGGAGTCGCAACCACCTGATCAAGAGCTATCCCACCACGGTGCAGGAGATCCGCTTCCTCACCACCATCACCCGGGGGTTTCGCTACCACCCGCGCTATCTCTGGGCCGGCGCCTGGCTCTACTGGCTGATCGGCAACGGCTTCACCCGCATACCGCGCTTTCTTTCGCCTCAGGCGATAAGCGACAACGAGGCGATCATCGACACCAGCAGCGCCGTTGGTGGCTTCGAGTACTCCGACGCCTATCTGCACGACAACGATGCCCGTTTCGTCTTCAACTTCGTGCGCGGGGCGCTCAACTACGGCGCCGTAGCGGTCAACTACGTCGAATCGCTGGGTGCCCGGCGCGAATCGGACGGTTGGCTGACCCGTGTGCGCGACGTCATGTCGGGCAGGGAGCTGGAGGTGCGCTCGCGGGTGTTGATCAATGCCGCCGGCCCCTGGGTCGACGAGCACAACGCGCTCACCGGTCAGTCGACCAACCATCGCCACGTCTATTCGAAGGGCATTCATCTGATCGTGCCGCGGCTGACCGACAGCCAGCGGGTGCTGGCCTTCTTCGCCGACGATGGCCGGCTGTTCTTCGTCATCCCCATGGGGCCGCGAACCTGCATCGGTACTACCGATACCCGGGTCGAGCGTCCGGAAGTGGTGGCGACGGAGGAGGACATCCGCTTCGTGCTCGACAACATCAACAAGCGGCTGCGGCTCGAGCGGCCGCTGGATCAGCAGGACATCATCTCCATCCGCTGCGGCGTTCGCCCCCTGGCGGTCAAGGCTACGGGAGGCGGCGAGCGCGACTTCCTGCAGCTTTCGCGCAAGCATGCCATCGACATCAATTCTCACGACGCCCATCTGAGCATCTTCGGCGGCAAGCTGACCGATTGCCTCAACGTCGGTGAGGAGGTGGTCGAGGCGGTGAACCGCATGGGGATCGAGGTGCCGTTCCCGAAGCACCGCTGGTACGGCGAGCCACCCGATCAGGTGCGCCGGGAATTTCTGCACCAGGCCAGGCTGATGCGACTCGACGATCTCACCGCGCAAGCGTCGTCCGAGCCGCTCTCGACCCGGCTGTGGCGTCGCTACGGCACCCACGCGCTGGAGATGCTCGAGGAGATTCGCGAAGACCCCCGCCAGGCCGAGGTGCTGATCGAGGGCACCGAGTACCTGCGCTGCGAACTACACTACGCCAAGCGACGGGAGATGATCACGCGGCTGGAGGACTTCCTGCGGCGGCGTTCCAAGATCGCCCTGGTGGTACATGAGGAGGCGATGCGTCGCTCTCCGGGGCTGCGCGAGGCCTGTACGATCCTGTTCGGCGACGAGGCCGATGCGCGTCTGGAGGAGTACTTCGCCACCACCCGGCGCGAGCGCAGCGAGGCCGCCGCCGTCGAGCGGGCTGCCACGGTCGCCTCCGCGAGCGCAGCGCTAGCGGAGCCGGGAGCCGAGCCGGGACGTCAGGCGTCGCATTGATGTGCGGCGGGTTGGCAGTATAATCCGCGTCAACTCAAATCGAATGCGAGGTTGACCGTGGGCTACTTGATCGGCGTTACCGCGCTCTGGGCCTTCTCGTTCTCGTTGATCGGCGTCTATCTGGCCGGTCAGGTGGACAGCTATTTCGCGGTGCTGGTGCGTGTGGCGCTGGCGGCCCTGGTGTTCCTGCCGTTCCTGCGGCCCAGGCTGCTGGTCGGCCGCCAGCGGCTGGCGCTGATGGGCCTGGGCGCCGTGCAGCTGGGCGTGATGTACATCTTCTTCTACCAGTCCTTCCTGCTGCTCACGGTGCCGGAGGTGCTGCTCTTCACCATCTTCACGCCGCTCTACGTGACGCTGCTCGACGATGCGCTGTTCGGCCGCTTCACGCCGTTCTACCTGCTCACCGCCGCCTTGGCGGTAGTGGGGGCGGCGGTGATCCGCTACGACGGTATCGACAGCGGCTTCCTGCTCGGTTTCCTGGTGGTCCAGGGGGCCAACCTCTGCTTTGCACTGGGTCAGGTGGGCTATCGACGCCTCTCCGCGGACCTGCCCGCCGAGCTGCCGCGTCACAGCGTCTTTGCCTGGTTCTATCTCGGCGCGCTGGTCGTGGCGCTGCCGGCCTTCGCCCTGCTCGGCAACGCTGCGGCGCTGCCCACCACCGGCGTGCACTGGGGCGTGCTGGCCTGGCTGGGGCTGGTGGCGTCCGGGCTTGGCTACTTCTTCTGGAACCTGGGGGCCACCCGGGTCGATGCCGGCGCCCTGGCGATCATGAACAACGCGCTCATCCCGGCCGGGCTGCTGGTCAATCTGGTGATCTGGAACCGCGATGCCGATCTGGTGCGGCTGGGGCTGGGCGGGGCGATCATCGTCGGCTCCCTGGTGCTCAACGAGTGGTGGCTGCGGCGTCGCGCTGTCGTTACCGCCTGAGACGCGTTTGCCCGTCCTGCCCACTGTCTCCATAATGAACGCCCACGACGCGAGAGGCGAGGGCATGCACAAGCAGCACGACGGGTTCAAGAACATCGGTCTGATCGGCCGCCTGGGCAGCACTCAGGTGGTCGAGACCCTCGAGCGGCTGCTTCGTCTTCTCGATGAGCGTGGCCTGCATGTGATCGTCGAGGATCGCACCGCGACCGTGCTGCCCGATCATGGGCATCCCGAGGCCAGCCGGCGCACGCTGGGCGAGCTCTGCGACCTGGTCATCGTGGTGGGCGGCGACGGCAGCCTGCTGGGCGCCGCTCGCACGCTGTGCCACAGCGGCACCCTGATGCTTGGCGTCAATCGTGGTCGCCTGGGCTTTCTCACCGATATCTCGCCGGACGAACTCGAAGAGCGGGTAGGGCAGGTGCTGGACGGCAAGTACGAGGTCGAGGAGCGCTTCCTGCTCGACGCCGAGCTTTACCGGGACGGTACCCTGGTGGGCAGCGGCGATGCTCTCAACGAGGTGGTGCTGCACCCCGGCAAGGCGGTGCGCATGATCGAGTTCGAACTGTTCATCGACAAGCAGTTCGTCTGCAGCCAGCGCAGCGACGGCCTGATCATGGCCACGCCCACCGGCTCGACCGCCTATGCGCTGTCGGGCGGCGGTTCGATCATGCATCCCAAGCTGGACGTGATCGAGCTGGTGCCGATGTTCCCCCACACGCTCTCCAGCCGGCCCATCGTGATCGATGCCGCCAGCGAGATCCACGTGCATATCGGTGAGACCAACCAGACCTACCCGCACATCAGCTGCGACGGCCAGACCCGTGCCGTGGCCAAGCCCGATGACGTGCTGGTGGTGAAGCGCAAGCCGCAGCGGGTGCAACTGGTGCATCCGCTCGGTCATAACTTCTATGAGGTCCTGCGCAGCAAGCTGGGCTGGAGCAACCGGCTGGGAGATTGAGGTGAGGCAGGCGGCGATAGAAGGCTACGATCTGATCGGTGACGTGCACGGCTGCGGGGCGACCCTGGGGGCGCTGCTGGAGAAGCTTGGCTACCATCAGCGTGGTGGCGTCTACCGCCATCCCCGACGCAAGGCGATCTTCCTCGGCGATCTGATCGATCGCGGTCCGCGCATCCGCCTGGCGGTGAGCATCGCCCGGCGCATGGTGGAAGAGGGCGAGGCACATATCGTCATGGGCAACCATGAATACAACGCCCTGGCCTACTGCCATCGCGCGCCACGCCAGCTGGGCCGCGAGTGGCTGCGCGAGCACACGCCCCGGCACAATCGCATCATCAAGGAAACCCTCGACCAGTATCGCGATCACCCCGCCGAGTGGGACGAAACGCTGAACTGGTTCATGGAGATTCCGCTCTACCTCGATTTCGACGACTTCCGCGTGGTTCACGCCTGCTGGGATCAGGCGTTGATCGATGCGCTGGAAAAGGAGTGTCCTGGCGGCATCATCGACGAGCCATTCCTCAGGCAGTCCGTCGAGCCGGATACCCAGGCCTATCGCATACTCGATCGCCTCACCCGGGGCGTGCACCTGCCCCTGCCCACCGGGGTCGAGATCCACTCCGGCGACGGCTTCACCCGGCGCAGCTTTCGCGCCCACTTCTGGTCACGGGGGCCAGAGACCTGGGGCGACGTCATCTTTCAGCCCGACAACCTGCCCGGCGACCTCGAAGAGCGTGAGCTGACCGCGGCCGAGCGGGCCCGCCTGCCGCACTACGGGCTCGATCAGCCGCCGCTGTTCATCGGCCACTACTGGTGCGAAGGGATTCCGGCGCTGCCCACCGCCAACATTGCCTGTCTCGACTACAGCGCGGTGAAATTCGGGCGCCTCGTCGCCTACCGCTGGAGCGGCGAACGGCGGCTGGATGCCAACCATTTCGTCTGGGTGAGGGTGCCGCAGGAGGAGGCTGCGAGGCCCCGGCCGTGGGAAATCGACTTCGACTAGAAACACTGCACCAATGCCTGCGCGAGCGAATCGCTGCGTTGCGCGGTGCGCGGAATCCTCACATATACCCCATATGCTCCGGTTCCTGTGCTCCGTGCGCCTGGCGATTCATCCCGCTCGTCGATTGGTGCAGCGCCTCTGATTCAAGATACAAAGTTTTACAACTTTTTTTCTCGAACCCCTGAACTTCCCCTCGGCTCGCTCGTCAGAGTAGGTGTTCCCTTGAATGATCCCTTGCTCTTGTCCGGCGGCCCCCCTTCCGCCGGATTTTTTCTGTGCCCCGATTTTCTCTGTGCATCAGTGGGCAGATTTGAGAAAAGCCCCGTCCCAGCGCAAGATTGCACTCAAAACCTTGGTTCAGGAAGCGTTCATGTATCGCATCATGCTGTTCCCCCATGAAACGGACACCAGCGAACTGCGTCGCGCGCTGTGGGCGCATCGCATCGGGCACCGCTTCACCGAGGAAGCGGAAGGTCAGGTGCTGTGGCTGGCCGATCCGGATCAGCACGACGCCCTGATGCAGCTGCTGACGCGCTGGCAGCGCGGTGAGCGGGTCATGCCCGAGCGCCGCAAGCGTGCGTCCGGCACCGGCGGTTCCCTGGCCGTGGCCTTCCGTCAGGCGCCGGTCACCGCCGCGGCGTTGGGGATCTCGCTGCTGGTCTTCGCCCTGATGTACCTGCTCGGCGATATCGTGGTGGCCATGCTGACCATCGTGCCGGTCGGGATCGTCAACGGCAGCCTGGCGTTCGGCAGCCTGACCGACTCCATCGCCTCGGGGCAGGTCTGGCGTCTGCTGTCGCCGGCGTTCATCCACTTCGGCTGGATGCACCTGATCTTCAACATGATGTGGCTGTGGTATTTCGGTCGCCAGGTCGAGACCCTGCAGGGCAGCGGACGCATGCTGATGATCCTGCTGGTGGCGGGCATCGGTGCCAACCTGGCCCAGTACGCCACCGGTACCGTGCTGTTCGGCGGCATGTCGGGGGTCGACTTCGCGCTGCTCGGCTACGTCTGGCTGATGTCGCGCCGCGCGCCGCACAGCGGTTTCTTCGTGCCGCAGATGCTGGTGGTGTTCATGCTCGGCTGGATGGTGTTCACCATGACCGACATGGCTGCGGCGGTAGGCTTCGGCAACGTGGCCAACGAGGCGCACTTGGGCGGGCTGGTCGTGGGGCTCCTGCTGGGGTGGTATTATTCCAGCCGTGCCCGCCGCCTTTGATCAAGAGAGTTTTACATGAGCGATATGACCTTCGAGCGCATGATCCGCCAGATGACGCCGGCCATCTACGAGAGCCTCAAGCAGGCGGTGGCGCTGCGCAAATGGCCCGACGGGCGCATGCTCACCGCGGAGCAGACCGAACTCTGCCTCGAGGCGGTGATTCGCTACGAGCACGAGAATCACGTGCCCGAGGAGCTGCGCGTGGGCTATCTGCAGCAGCGCACCTGCGGCAGCGCCAGCAGCGGCACTAACGTTCCGCCGGAGCTGGCGGGGCTTGCCCGGGATGCGTCACGTGACTGAGGAAATGCGGCATACATGGCTGCGCGGGCGAATCGCTGCGTTGCGCGGTGCGCGGAATCCTCACATATACCCCATATGCTCCGGTTCCTGTGCTCCGTGCTCCGTGCGCCTTGCGCTTCATCCCGCTCGCCAGTCTATGCCACATCCCCTATGAATATTATTGAAACGAAAGAAATCGATTCCGCCGTAGTTCAGGGCTGCCTGAGCAAGATGGCCGTCGCGCCGGGCGAGCAGGGCGGCGCGGTGCGCTACACGCTGCGTGCCGGCGAGCATCGCCTCGACCTGAATGCGCGGCTCGGCCAGCCGCTGCGGCTGCAGTGGACCGGAGCGATCGCCTGTACCCACTGCGGACGGGCGACGAAGAAGAGCTTCGCCCAGGGCTACTGCTACCCCTGCTTCACCCGGCTGGCCCAGTGCGACACCTGCATCGTCAAGCCCGAGACCTGCCACTTCGACGCCGGCACCTGCCGTGAGCCGGAGTGGGCCGAACGCCACTGTTTCCAGCCCCACGTCATCTACCTGGCCAACTCCACTGGCCTCAAGGTGGGCATCACCCGCGGCACCCAGGTGCCCACCCGCTGGCTCGATCAGGGCGCGATCCAGGCGCTGCCGATCCTGACGGTCGAGACGCGTCTGCAGTCGGGTCTGGTCGAGGTGCTGTTCAAGGAGGAGGTGGCCGACCGCACCAACTGGCGCGCCATGCTCAAGGGCGAAGTCGAGCCGCTGGATCTCGTGACCGAGCGCGACCGCCTGCTGGCGCGTCTGGAGAGCGGGCTTGGCCAGCTACGCCAGCGCTTCGGTGCCGATGCCATTCGCCTGCTCGATGAGCCGCCGGTCAGCTTCGACTACCCGGTGCTGGAGCATCCGCGCAAGATCGTCTCGCACAACTTCGACAAGCAGCCCGAGGTGGCCGGCACCCTGCTGGGGCTCAAGGGACAGTATCTGATCCTCGATACGGGCGTGATCAATCTGCGCAAGTTCACCGGCTACGAGGTAGCGGTAAGCTGACCTGGGCACGGAACTGAGCGCAGCCGAGAGGCTGCGCTATGCTCCCCGAAGAGACTTCGTTGCGAGGGAGCCGTCATGAGCACGATGCGCGCGATGCGCCTGCATGCCCCCGGTCAGCCGCTGCGGCTGGAGCAGGTGCCCCGCCCCGAACCCGAGGCGGGGCAGGTGCAGTATCGCGTGCTGGCCTGTGGCGTGTGCCGCACCGACCTGCATGTGGTGGACGGCGAGCTGCCTTCGCCCGTCCTGCCGCTGGTTCCCGGTCACGAGATCGTCGGTGAGGTCACCGCGGTGGGTGCGGGCGTGCAGCACCTGGGGGTGGGCATGCGCATCGGCGTGCCCTGGCTGGGGTGGACCTGCGGCGAGTGCGAGGCCTGCCTGGCCGGTCGCGAGAATCTCTGCCCCCACGCGCGCTTCACCGGCTATACCCTCGATGGCGGCTACGCCGAGTACGGCGTGGCCGATGCCCGCTACTGTTTCCCCTTGATCGCCGAGGACGCCCAGGCCGCAGCACCGCTGCTATGCGCGGGGTTGATCGGCTATCGCACCTGGCGCCTGGCCGGAGGCGAGCAGAACCGGCGCCTCGGCATCTACGGCTTCGGCGCCGCGGCGCATATCCTCGTGCAGCTCGCCGTGGCGCGTGGGCAGCGAGTCTATGCCTTCACCCGGCCGGGCGACGACGCGGCCCAGGCCTTCGCCCGGCGGCTCGGCGCCGTGTGGACCGGCGACGCCGACCAGACGCCGCCGGAGCCCCTCGATGCCGCACTGCTGTTCGCCCCGGTGGGGGAGCTGGTGCCCCTGGCCCTGGCGCAGGTGCGTCCGGGCGGCACGGTGGTTTCCGGCGGTATCCACATGTCCGACATTCCCGCCTTTCCCTATCGCCTGCTGTGGCAGGAGCGCAGCGTCAAGTCGGTGGCCAACCTCACCCGGCAGGACGGCGAGGAGTTCCTGGCCCTGGCCCCCACGGTGCCGATTCGCACCGAGACGCACGCCTACCCGCTGGACCGGGCCAACCAGGCGCTGAGCGACCTGCGCGAGGGCCGGCTGACGGGAGCTGCCGTCATCGTGCCTTGAGCCGTCACTCGAACAGGTCGCCCTGCGCTCGCGGCGGGCGGAACGCGGTGACGTCGAGCTGTCGCGATTCGCTGGTGGCCGGGTCGTTGAGGCCCAGCCGTCGGCAGATCTTGTCGAAGCGCTGGGCGATCAGCTCGGCGAACACTCCCTCGCCGCGCATGCGCTTGCCGAAGCGGCTGTCGTAGTCGGCACCGCCGCGACTCTGCCGCACCAGACTCATCACCTTGCGCGCCCGCTCGGGGTAGTGGGCCTCCAGCCAATCCTCGAACAGCGGCGCCACCTCCCGTGGCAGGCGCAGCAGCGTCCAGCCCGCCCACTGGGCGCCGGCGTCCCGCGCCGCTGCCAGCAGGCGGTCCAGCTCATGGTCGGTCAGGCCCGGTATCACCGGCGCCACCATCACCCCCACCGGGATGCCGGCCTCGTGCAGCCGCTGCACGGTGCGCAGGCGCGCGGCGGGGGAGGCGGCCCGGGGTTCCAGGCTGCGCTTGAGCTCGGTGTCGAGGCTGGTCAGGCTGATCGACACCCGCACCAGCCGCCGGCGGGCCAGCTCTCCCAGCAGATCCAGGTCGCGCAGGATCAGCGCGCTCTTGGTGATGATCGACACCGGGTGGCGACATTCGAGCAGGAAGCCCAGTATTTCGCGGCTGGTGCCGCGCTCCGCCTCCAGCGGCTGATAGCAGTCGGTGTTGCCGGAGAAGGCGATGGGGCGACACACGTAGCTGCGCTTGCAGAACTCCTCGCGCAGGCGATCCACCAGGCCGCTGCGGGCAATCAGCCGGGTCTCGAAGTCGATGCCCGGCGACATGTCCCAGTAGGCGTGGCTCGGTCGCGCATAGCAGTAGATGCAGCCGTGTTCGCAGCCGCGGTAGGGGTTGAGGGAGCGGTCGAAGGCCAGATCCGGGGAGTCGTTCCACGCCAGCGCGCTGCGCGCCCGCTCCTCGCTGACCACCGTGGCCAGGCGCGTCGGCATCTCCTCCTGCCACCAGCCGTCGTCCTCCGTTTCGCTGTGGGTGGGGGCGAATCGGTTGCTGGGGTTGTAGGTGGCGCCGCGACCCTTGCGCGTTTGCTTGATGTCGAAGTGGGGCATGGCGAGCCTTCATTTAACTGTATTCATATACAGTATAGTGGGGCATTGGCCAGGTGCCAATCGTCAACGGCTCCACCTGGCGGGCATTTGTCCGGGGTTTCCTTTACGCTTTGCCGTATGGATGCCATCTCCGACAGTCAATCCGAGCGCCAGGGCGAGGCGCTCTACTCGGTTCAGGGGCTGTGGTGCACCAGCTGCGCCCTGGCCGTCGAGGCACAGCTGGCCCGCATGCCCGGCGTCAGCGCCGCCAGCGTGCACTACCCCAGTGCCACCCTGCTGGTGCAGGGGCAGCCGCCGGCGCTCGAGGAAGCGCGGCTGGCCGCCGCCGTGAGCCGGCTCGGCTACCGCCTCGGTCCCCCCGAAGCGATAGGCGATGCCGAAGTGCGGCTCGATGCCGAGAGCCGCTATCTCACCCTGCGGCTGCTCATGGCCGTGGCCTTCGGCATGTGGACCATGCTCGCCTCGCTGCTGATCTATGCCGGTGCCATGCCCAGTGCCGAGCTGGACGTGATCATGGCCTGGGTTTCGGGCGCATTCGCCCTGCCGGTCGTCACCTACGTGGCACTGCCGTTCTACCGTGCCGGCTGGCGCACGACCCGGGCATGGCGACCCGGCATGGATGCGCTGGTGGCGCTGGGCGCGCTGACGGCGGTGGGCGTATCGCTGTGGCTGCTGATGCTGGGCTCGCCGGAGGTCTATTTCGATACCGCCGTGATGTTGGTCACCCTGCTGCTGGCCGGCCGGCTGGTGGAAACCCTGTGCCGCCACCGCGGGCTGCGTGCGCTCCAGGCGTTGCATCGGCCGCCGGCGCAGGTACAGCGCTGGGTGGCGGATGCCTGGCACTCCTGTGCGCTGGAAGCGGTGGCGGTGGGGGATCGGCTGCGCGTCGAGCCCGGTGAGACCCTGCCGCTGGATGGCGTCCTCCGCGATGGCGAAGCGCTGCTCGACCTCTCACCGCTGACCGGCGAAAGCGCGCCGCGGCGCTGCCTGCCGGGCGATGCCGTGGCGGCCGGCTGTCGCAACCTCGGCGCGGCGCTGGTATTCGAGGTCACCGCGCCCGCCGGTGAGTGTCGTCTGGACCGGCTGCGCGAGCAGATGTGGTGGCAGCAGGCGCGCAAGGGCGAGCTGCAGCGGCTGGCGGACCGCTTCGCCGGCTGGCTCAGCCCCCTGGCGGTGGTGCTGGCGTTGCTTACCCTGGTGGCGACCTGGCTGGCCGGCGTGCCGACCGAAGAGGCCTGGGTGAGGGCGCTGTCGGTGCTGGTGGTGGCCTGCCCCTGCGCCGTGGGCCTGGCGATTCCCCTGGCCGGTCTGGCGGGCAGCGGCCAGGCCCTGGAGCGCGGCGTGGTGATTCGCGACCCGGGGGCCTTCGAGACGCTGGCGCGAATCCGCAGCGCCGCCTTCGACAAGACCGGCACCCTCACCGCCGGGGAGCCGCAGGTGCAGGCCATGTACTCGACGGCCAACCTGTCTGAACCGGAGCTGCTGGCGCTGGCCTCGGTGGCGGCGCGTGGCAGCGAGCACCCGTTGGCGCGGGCCGTGCGTCGCTATGTTCAAGATGCCCAGGATGCCGGGGCGGGCGGGGAGCTCGAGATCGTGCAGGCCGAGGAGGTCGGCGGACGCGGGCGGCGGGTCTCACTTGGCGACGGGCGAGAGCTGCTGCTGGGCAGCCGTGCCTGGCTCGCCGAGCAGGGCGTTGCCACCCAGCAGGCCGCCGACTCGGGAGAAAGCGAAGTGCTGCTGGCCTGCGACGGTGCCCTGCTGGCGCGCTTCACCCTGGGCGAGACGGCCCTGCCCGACACCGCAGAAACGCTGGCCGAGTTGCGCCGTCACGGCCTCGCGCTGGCGCTGATCAGCGGCGACAGGGCGCCGGCGGTGAGGCGGCTGGCGGATGCGGTGGGCATGAAAGCGGAGGAGTGCTATGCCGGGCGCAGCCCCGAGGCCAAGGCCAAGCTGCTGGCGGCCATGCCGCAGCCGTCGCTCTACGTTGGCGACGGGCTCAACGACGTGGTGGGGCTGGCCACTGCCAGCGTCGGCGTGGCGCCGCTGGGTGCCAATAGCACGGTGCAGGAGGGCGCCAGCGTGGCGCTGCTGAAGCCCGGGGTGGCCGGGGTCGAGGTGGCCTGGCGCCTGGCGCACCGCACGCGCCGGGTGATGCGCCAGAATCTGGTGCTCTCCGGCATCTACAACCTGCTGGCACTGGGGCTGGCGGTGGCCATGCCGATTCCGCCCTTGATAGCGGTGCTGGCCATGGTGGCCAGCTCGCTCAGCGTAGTGGCGAATTCGGCACGCCTGGCCCTGGCCGGCGAGCGGGAGCCCCAGGTACGACAGCAGAGCCAGCAGGTGGGAGCGCTGGGCACGGCGCCGTGACAGGCCGAGCCAGCCTGTTAAGATGGCGGCTGCCCCACGCCCTATCAGGATACGCTCATGCTTGCCGATACCCTGGCCGCCATCGTACCGGTCGATGACGCTCTCGCCCCCGTCGTGCAGACACGCCTCGACAACCTCACCAAGCCCCCCGGCAGCCTGGGTCGTCTCGAATCGCTGGTCATCCAGCTTGCCTGTCTGAGCGGCAGCGCTGCGCCTGCTGTGAGCCCGCCCGGGGTGATCGTCTTCGCCGCCGACCATGGCGTGGCAGAAGAGGGCGTGTCGGCCTTTCCCCAGGAGGTCACGGCGCAGATGGTGGCCAACTTCGCCGCCGGCGGCGCCGCCATCAATGTCTTCGCCCGCCAGATCGGCGCGCGGCTCGAGGTCGTCGACGTGGGGGTGAAGGGTACCGTCGAAGGTGAGGGCGTGGTCCACGACAAGGTGCGCCCCGGCACCGCCAATTTCGCCCGCGAGGATGCCATGAGCCTGGCCGAGGCCCAGCGCGCCATCGAGGTCGGCATACGTGCCGCCGCGCGCAGCCACGCCGCCGGCTGCTGCTGCCTGATCGTCGGTGAGATGGGCATTGCCAACACCACCGCCAGCAGCGCCCTGCTGGCCGCCCTGAGCGGGCGGCCGGTGACCCGCCTGGTGGGGCAGGGGACGGGCATCGATATCTCGCGCCTGGCCCACAAGGCCGGGGTGATCGAAAGCGCCCTGGCGGCTCGCGATGCCGACCCCACCCGGCCCATGGAAGTACTGGTCAAGCTCGGCGGGCTGGAGATCGCCGCCATGGCCGGCGCCTACCTGGGTGCGGCCGCCCGGCGCATGCCGATCCTGGTCGACGGCTTCATCGCCACGGTGGCGGCGCTGGTGGCCTGCCGGCTCGTGCCTGCGCTGCGCGGCTACCTGATCTTCGGCCACCGTTCCTGCGAGCCGGGCCACGACGTGGCGCTGGAGCTGCTCGAGGCCGAGCCGCTGCTCGACATGCAGCTGCGCCTGGGTGAGGGCACCGGAGCGGCACTCGCCTTCCCGCTGCTCGAAGCCGCCTGCCGCATGCTGAGCGAGATGGCCACTTTCGATTCGGCCGGGGTGGCTGGCGCTGCCCCTGAGTCATGAGCGCCGAGGCATGAGCGTCGAGCCGCTGAGCCTGGCCCTGCTGGCACTGCTGCTGGGGGCCATCGCGCTGGATCTGCTGATCGGCGACCCGCCCTGGCTTCCCCATCCGGTGGTCGCCATGGGGCGGCTGATCGAGGTGCTGGAGCGTCGTTGGAACCACGGCAGCCCGCGAGCCCGTCGCTGCAAGGGCTTTCTGCTCACCGGTTGCGTGGTGGCGCTCGTCTATGCGCTGGCCTGGAGTGGGCTGGCGCTGCTCGCCTGGCTGCACCCCTGGCTTGGGCGCATCGGCGAACTGCTGTTGCTGGCCAGCGCGCTTGCCATCAAGGGGCTGCGCGATGCCGCCTTCGCGGTGGCCGACCCGCTGGTCAAGGGCGACCTCGCAGGTGCGCGCCGGGCCGTTGCGATGATCGTCGGGCGCGACACCGATACCCTCGACGAGGCCGGCGTGACCCGGGCCACGGTGGAAACCGTGGCCGAGAACACGGTCGATGGCATCACCGCGCCGCTGTTCTGGGCGCTGCTCGGCGGGGCGCCGCTGGCGCTGGCCTACAAGGCGGTGAATACGCTGGACTCCATGGTCGGCCATCGCAGTGAGCGCTACGCCGATTTCGGCTACGCTTCGGCCAGGCTCGACGACCTGGCCAACTGGGTGCCGGCCCGGCTCACCGCCCTGAGCATGTGGCTGGCCGCCCTGGCGCTGCCGGGGGCGCGCTGGCAGGGGGTGCGTAGACAGAGGGCACTGGCCGGCACCTGGCGCGAGGCGCCGGGCCACCCCAGCCCCAACGCCGGCTGGCCCGAAGCGATGATGGCGTACCTGCTCGGCGTGCAGCTCGGCGGCACCAATACCTACGGCGGGCGGGTCTCAGAGCGGGTAAGGCTGGGCGAGCCGCACGAGCCGCTGCGGGTCGTCCATATCGAACGTGCCGTGCGCCACATGCATGGCGCCTGGGCCGTGTTCTTCCTGCTGATGGCCGCCGTGGCCGGGGTGCGGAGCGCCTGGGCATGAGCGAGGGGGGAGACGCATGAGCGACTGGCCGAGCCATGGCGGGCGCCCCGAGCAGCTGCTGCCGCGCTTCGGCCTCGCTGGCGACAGTGAGGTCATCGACTTCAGTGCCAACCTCAACCCGCTGGGGCCGCCGCCCTGGCTGGCGCAGCGGCTCGCCGCCAGCGTGGCGGAACTCGCCGTCTATCCCGACCCTGACTATGGCGAGGCGCGAGACGCTATCGCCATGAGCGAAGGGCTCGGGCCCGAGCAGGCAAGGCTCACCAACGGCGGCGCCGAGGCGATCTTCCTCGCTGCGGCGCTGCTGGCCAGGCAGGGGGCGCGTCGGGCCGCGATCGTGCAGCCCACCTTCGGCGAGTATGAGCGGGCCTGCCGCCACTACGGCATCGCCGTGGAGCACGTCGAGCTGGCGCCGGGCAGTTTTGCGCTGGATGAGGCACGTGCCGATGAGGCCATGCGCGATGGCGGCGCGCTGTTCCTGTGTCGCCCCAACAACCCTACCGGAACGCTGATCGAGCGCGGGATCGTCGAGCGCCTGCTGGTAGCGGGCCGTCGCCACGGCGCCATGCTGGTGGTGGACGAGGCGTTCGTCGATTTCGTCACGCCGGACGAGCGGCTCACGCCGCTGCTGGCTCGCTTCGACAACCTGCTGCTGCTGCGTTCGATGACCAAGCTGTATGCCATTCCCGGCCTGCGGCTGGGCTACCTGCTGGGCTCAGCCGCCGCAGTAAACGCTATTGCCGAGTTGCAGCCGCCGTGGAGCGTCAACGCCCTGGCGGCGGGGCTGGTCGCGCCGCTGTTGGCGGACCGGGACTATCTGACGCGAACCCGCGCCTGGCTCGACGCCGAGCGCCCCTGGCTGCAGGGCGAGCTCGCAGCGCTGGGGCTCGACGTCGTGCCGTCCCACGCCAACTTCCTGTTGTTCAGGGATGCTCGGCTTCAGGATGCTCACGGCGGGTCGATGCCGGCGCTGCTGGAACACCTGGCGCGCGGCGGTATTCTCGTCCGTCATACCCACCATTTCATCGGCCTCGAGGGCGCCTGGCTGCGGGTGGCGGTGCGCTCGCGGCCGGAGAACCGGGCGCTGGTCGAGGCCATCGCGCGTTGGAGACATCCATGATCGCTTTCATCAGCGGCGGGGCACGCTCCGGCAAGAGCACCCATGCCGAAGCCCTGGCACGACGCTGGCAGGCCGAGCGGGGCGGGGCGCGCTACTACCTGGCGACCGCCAGGAGCGGCGGCGACGAGTGGCAGGCCCGCATCGGCCGTCATCGGCAAGTCCGGGGCGAGGGCTGGATCACCCTGGAGGAGCCGGTGGATCTCATCGCCGCCCTCGAGCGGGTGGCGCCCGGCAGCACGCTGCTGCTCGACTGCCTGACCCTGTGGGCCAGCCAACTGCTCTATGCAAGCGAGTATGCCGGCGAGCTCGACGAGGCGCGGGGCATTGCCATGCTCGAGCGCCTGCTGGCCGAGGCCCGGCAGCGCGACGTGGCGCTGGTGATCGTCTCCAACGACGTCAACGAGGGCATGCCCCCCGAGGACGCCGAGGTGTGGCGCTACCTGGCTTTTCTGCAGCGGGCTCACCGCTTGGTGGCGCAGGAGGCGGACGAGGTGATCCAGGTGATGGCAGGGCTGCCGCAGGTGTGGAAACGCCGTGGTGAGGAGCGCTCATGAAAGACGCCGCCTTTGGCCTGGTGCTGGCGCTGCAGTTCCTGACCCGCCTGCCGCTGCCGTTCGCCTGCCCCTGGACGCCGGCCACTCGGCTCTGGGCGGTACGCTGCTATCCGCTGGTGGGCGTGCTGCTCGGCGGCCTGCTGGCGGCGACGGCCGCGCTGTTCGAGAGCCTGCTACCTGCACCGCTGCTGGCGCTGGCGCTGCTCACGCTATGGGTGGCGCTCTCCGGCGGGCTGCACCTGGACGGCCTGATGGACGTCGCAGACGCCCTGGGCAGCAACGCGCCGCTGGAGCGCAAGTGGGAGATCATGAAGGATCCCCATGTGGGCAGCTTCGGCATCCTGGCGCTGGTGTTCCTGCTGCTGTGGAAGGCCGCGCTGCTGTTCGTGCTGCTCGACGCCGGCGCCAGCCTGCTGCTGCTGGTGATGATCCTGGGGCTGGGCCGCCTGGCAGCCGTGGCGCTGCTGGTGCTGGCCCCGGCGGCACGGCCCGAGGGCATGGCCGCCAGCTGGAAGCGCGATCTTTCACCGCGCGATCTCTGGCTCGCGGCGCTGCCGCTGCTGCCGCTGGCCGCGCTGGTGCCGGGAGGCGTGTGGCTGTGCCTTGCACTGGCGCCGTTCCTGATGCTCTATGCCTGGGGCATGCTGCGCGCCTTCAAGGGCATCAACGGCGATATCGTCGGAACCGCAATCGAGGGAGGAGAGCTATGGCTGCTGCTGGTCGCCTGGAGCTGGTGGTCGTTCGTCACGGGGTGACGCAGTGGAATCGCGAGCGTCGCTACCAGGGGCAGCGCGACATCCCGCTGCTGCTACCCGAGGCCTTGCCTGGTCTCGATCGGCTGCGCGAGGCGCTGGAGGAGCAAACCTTCGATGCCGTGCACTGCAGCGATTTGACCCGCTGCCGGCAGACCCTGGCGCACGTGGTCGAAGGGCGCGAGCGGGCCTGGCCGACGCACTTCGATGCGCGCCTGCGCGAGCTCGACTTCGGCGACTACGAGGGGCGCACCTATGATGAGCTGAAGTCGCAGCCCTTCTATCGCGCCTGGATCGACAGCGAAGGCCAGCAGCCGCCGCCCGGCGGCGAATCCACCGCCGAGCTGCGCCAGCGGCTCGACGACTGGTTCGCCGATCTCGTGAACGGCTGCTCGCCACACGACCACCATCGTGTGTTGGTGGTCTGCCATGGCGGCGTGATTCGCGAGCTGCGCCGCCGCTTCGAGGGCATCGGCTTCTGGGAGGGCGGCGTCGTTCAGGCCGAGGGGCGCCGATTCACCTTCACTCATGACGGAGGGCGCTGGCAATGCAGCTCTTCATCGGCGGTACCTGCGCCGGCAAGCGCGGCGTCGTAAGGCAACGCTTCGACGCCCCGCATTGGTACTCCGCCCATGCGCGAGACCGGCTCGAGGCGTGGCCTTCAGTCGCCGACACCTCATGCCTGGTGCTGGAGGGCTGGGAGCGCTGGATCGGCGAGCGGCTCGCCGCCGAGCCCGACGACGACCGGCTGCGCCAGGCCATGGTGCGGGAGCTCGATGCGCTGCGGGCCTGGGAGGCCGAACGCGGCGGCCAGGCGGTGCTGATCCTGCTCGAGATGGGCCGCGGTATCGTGCCGCTCGGCCTGGATAACAGGCGCCTGCGCGACCTCAACGGCTGGCTGGCCCAGGATGCCGCGGCCCGCTGCGAGCGGGTGTGGTACGTATGGAACGGGCTGGTGAAAGAGCTAAGTTGTTGATCTGTATCAGCCTGAGCGCAACGGTGCGTTGACGTTCGTCGGCGCTGTTGTTAGCTTACGCCCACTCTCAGGCGCCTCATTGTCCTATCGAGGTTAAACGGGAAGTCGGTGGTCCTCTTCGCAGTCGAAGAGGCGCATTCCGACGCTGCCCCCGCAACGGTGATCGAGTGCAGGTCCATCATCACGCCACTGTGCTTTGCATGGGAAGGCGATGGACCCGGAGCGTGTAGTCGGCGCTTCACTCGTCAGCCCGGAGACCGGCCTGAGGTAATCTGTCGGGTTGCGGTGGGCTACCTCGAGGCAGGGCCGCACCTCTCCCTTTCTCGATCCCCTTCACGCCACCCCGGCTTCGCCTAGAAGACCGTGCGGGTAGGCACGGCGAGCAAGGGAATCGAAATGAAAACCAGACATCACCTGGCCGCGCAGGGCCTGGCCGCCTTCGGCCTGGCAGCGCTTCCTCTGGCCGTTCAGGCCCAGGCCACCACCGCCGAAGAAACCGACACCGTCGCGCTCAACCCGATGGTGATCACCGCCACCCTGGCGCCGCGTACCGCCGACGAGACGCTCTCCTCGGTGACCGTGCTCGACGAGGCCACCCTGCGCCGGCAGGACCCCACCAGCGTTACCGATATGCTGCGCGGTCAGCCGGGGGTGGACGTCATCACCAACGGCAGCTTCGGCAAGAACAGCAGCGTCTACCTGCGGGGTACCGGCAACGAGTCGACGCTGCTGATGATCGACGGCATTCGCCTGCGCTCGGCGACGGCTGGCGGCGCGGCCTGGCAGTTCCTCGACCCGCGCATGTTCCAGCGTGCCGAGATCGTGCGTGGCCCGCGGGGCAGCCTGTACGGGGCCGATGCGGTGGGCGGCGTGGTGCAGCTGTTCACTCATGAGGCGCAGGAAGGCGGTCCGCACCCACGCGTCTCGGTGGGCGGCGGCTCCTTCAACACCCAGCGCTACAGCGCCGGGCTCTCCGGCAGCAGCGGCGGCACTCGCTACAGCTTTGCCGGCAGTCATTTCACCACGGACGGTACGCCCATTCGTCGCGATGGCGAGGACAAGGGGTATGACAATACCTCTGGGCTGGTTCGGCTCGCCCATGCCTTCGAGGATGGCAGTGAAGTGGGGCTGCTGGCGTTACGTGCCCGTGGCAACACGGAGTTCGACCGCTTCGGGGCACCGTCCGATACGGACTTCGTCCAACAGGTTGCCGGCATCTATGGCGAAACTCCGTTCACCGACACCTGGCGTAGCCGCCTCACACTGAGCGAATCCCGCGATGAGCAGGATACGAGCTACTCCACCGGCACCAACTTTTTCGACACGCGTAGCCGGGCGGCTCGCTGGGACAATACTCTGGATTTCGGCCCCCATCAGCTGGTGGTAGGCTCCGAGTACATGCATGATGCCATCGAGGCGACCGACGATTTCGTCGAGGAAAGCCGCGACAATGTCGCCGTGTATGCCCAGGCGCTGCTCGACTTCGACCCCTTCTCGGTCCAGGCGAGTTTGCGTCACGATGACAACGAAGCCTTTGGCCGGGAACTGACCGGGGGCATCGCACTGGGGTTCGAGTTCGACGCTCACCATACGCTCCGCGCCAGCTACGGTACTGCCTTCCGCGCGCCTACGTTCAATGATCTCTACTACTGGGACGAGTGGGGCAGCGAGGGCAATCCGGACGTCAATGCCGAGACTTCCCGTACCTTCGAGCTGGGTGCCAGAGGCCAGTATCGCAGCGGCTTCTGGGATCTGGCCGTTTACCAGAGCGATATCGACGATCTCATCGCCTGGACGCCCGACCCCGACGACCCGTTCCGCTGGACCCCCATGAATGTCAACGAGGCCCGTATTCGAGGTATCGAACTCGCGACAGGTGTCGAGCTCCAGCACTGGACCCTGCAGACGGCCCTGACCTGGATCGATCCGGAAAATCGTAGCGGAGCCAATGCGGGCAATCGTATCCAGCGCCGGGCCAGCCAGAGCGCCCGTTTCGACGTGGATCGCGAGCTGGGCGAGTGGTCGCTGGGCGGCTCCTGGATCGTTCAGGGGTATCGCTACAATGATGCCGAGAACCAGGATCGCATCGGTGGCTTCGGGCTGGTCAACCTGCGCGCCGGGTGGCAGTTCGCCCCGCTGTGGTCGGCTCGCCTGACGGTGGAGAACGCCCTGGACAAGGAGTACGAAACTTCCCGTGACTACCTCAACGCCGGCCGTGCGGCCTTCGTCAGTGTCCACTTCGGCCAGTAAGGGCCGGTTCGGCGGGGCCCTTGGCCCCGCTGCATCTTCCTGTGCCTTGCTGGCACTGGCCCTGTCGGGGCCGGTGGCCGGCGAGGCGCGTGCCGGTTCGCTGTGCGCCATCGACGACCGCGAGCGGGAGGTGTGCCTCGAGGCACCGGCCAGGCGCATCGCCGCGCTCTCGCCCGGTGCCACCGAGCTGGTCTACGCCGCCGGGGCGGGGGAGAAGGTGGTGGCGGTGGTGGCCTTCAGTGACTATCCGCCCGAAGCCAGGGACGTACCGTCGGTGGGCAGCCATACCCGCATGGATCTGGAGACCCTGGTGACGCTGAACCCCGACCTGGTGATCGGCTGGATGACCGGCAACCCGCCCGAGCAGCTCGAGACCATCGAGGCGCTGGGCATGCCGGTGTTCTACATCGAGCCGCGGGACTTTGAGGGTGTTTCCGGCGCCATCGAGCGCCTGGCACTGCTGGCCGATACCCAGGAGGAGGGCGAGCGGGTCGCCGCCGAGTTCCGCGACGGCATGGCGGCGCTGGCCGGGCGCTACGCCGATGCCGAGCCGATATCGGTGTTCTACCAGGTATGGGACGAGCCGCTGATGACCATCAACGACGAGCACCTGATCGGCAAGGTGCTGACCCTGTGCGGCGGGGTCAACGTGTTCGGCGAGCTGTCGCGGCTGGTGCCGCGCATCGACGACGAGTCGGTGCTGGCCGCCGACCCCGAGGCGATCCTGGCTGGCGGCATGGGCGAGGAGAACCGCGGCTGGCTGACCCATTGGCAGCAGTACCCGAGCCTGACCGCCGTCGAACGCGACAATCTCTACTTCGTGCCGCCATCGTTGATCCAGCGCCCCACGCCGCGGCTGCTCGAGGGCAGCCGCCTGTTCTGCGAGCAGCTCGAGCGTGCCCGTGCCAAGCGCTGAGGCCGGCATGACCACGCCCCGGCGCTTACTCTGGCCGCCGCTGGCCGTGCTCGTGCTGCTGGGTCTGGCGGCGCTGCTGCTGTCGGTCACCCTGGGCAGTGCCGCGCTGTCGCTCGCCGACGTGTGGGCGGTGGCGCGCGGCGAGGGCAGCCCCCTGGCGCGCACGCTGATTCTCGACCTGCGCATCCCGCGTTCTCTCTCGGCCTTTGCCGTGGGCGGCCTGCTTGCCGTGGCCGGTGCTCTGATGCAGGTGCTGTTGCGCAATCCCCTGGCCGACCCCTACGTGCTGGGCCTCTCCGGCGGGGCCTCGGTGGGGGCGCTGGCGGCGATGCTGGCGGGGCTGGGCGGGGCGGTGATCACCGGCTCCGCCTTCGCCGGGGCCTTTCTCTCCACGCTGCTGGTGTTCGGCCTGGCCCACGGCACCGGTAGCTGGACCCCGTCGCGGCTGCTGCTCACCGGCGTGGTAGTGGCCGCCGGCTGGGGCGCGGTGATCACCCTGATGCTGGCGATAAGCCCCGCCGAGCGCCTGCCCGGCATGCTCTACTGGCTGATGGGCGATCTATCCTACTCACGCTCCCCGTGGCCGCCGCTGGCGCTGCTGCTGGTCATCTGCCTGCTGCTGATGCCGCTGGGGCGTAGCCTCAACGTCATGGCGCGCGGCCCGCTGCAGGCGGCGGCGCTGGGGATCAACGTGCGCCCGCTGGAGTGGACGATCTATGTCGTGGCCAGCGTGCTCACCGCCACCGCGGTGACCACCGCCGGCAGCATCGGCTTCGTCGGCCTGGTGGTGCCGCACATGCTGCGCCTGGTGCTGGGCAACGATCAGCGCCTGATCCTGCCGGCCTGCGCCCTGGCCGGCGGCACCCTGCTGGTGCTGGCCGATACCCTGGCGCGTACCATGATCGCCCCGGAGCAGCTGCCGGTGGGAGTGATCACCGCGCTGCTCGGCGTACCCACCTTCCTCTATCTGCTGTACCGGAGCCGCTGATGAACCGCCTCGAGATCCGCGAGCTGGTCATCGACGTGCCGGGGCGGCGCGACGGCCGGGCGCTCACGCTCAGCGTCGAGCCGGGACAGGTGTGGGGCGTGCTCGGTCCCAACGGCGCCGGCAAGACCACCCTGCTGCACACCCTGGCCGGGCTGCGCGGGCCGCGGGCAGGGCAGGTGCTGATCGACGGCCGCCCGCTGGTGGCGCTGGGCCGGCGACAGGTGGCGCGTAAGCTGGGGCTGGTGTTCCAGGAGCGCCACGACGGCTTTCCCGCCACGGTGCGCGAGACCGCACTGATCGGTCGGCATCCGTGGCTCTCGGCGTGGCAGATGGAGGGTGGCGAGGACCTGCGCTTGGCCGAGGCGGCGCTCGAGCGGCTCGATGTCGATCACCTGGCCGAGCGCCTGGTCAGCACGCTCTCGGGAGGGGAGCGCCAGCGCCTGGCGATTGCCACCGTGCTGACCCAGGCGCCGCAGATCTGGCTCGCCGACGAGCCCACCAACCATCTCGATCTGCATCACCAGAGCGCGGTGATGGCGCTGCTCGCCGAGCAGGCCGCCGAGGGCCGCGCGGTGATGATGTGCCTGCACGATCTCAACCTGGCGGCACGCTGGTGCGACCACCTGCTGCTGCTCTATCCCGACGGCGAGGCGTGCTGGGGGCCGGCCAGAGACATGCTGGTACCTGCCGCCCTGGAGCGGCTCTACGGCCAGCGCCTGGCCACCGCCGAGATCGACGGCGCCCCGGTGTTCGTGCCCGTGAGATGAGGAACGTTGACGGAGCCTGAATCGGGCTCCTCAGTCGGGCTCCTCAGTCGGTTTTTTCATAGTGCGCAGCGAAAGCGCATGATCCGGCTTCGATCGACGGGGTCTTCGAGGATGTCGGCCTGCACGCCGAAGGTGCGGCGCAGCCTGGCGGCGGTCAGCACCTGCTCGGGCGTGCCGAGGTCGACCAGCCGGCCGGCTTCCATCACGCCGATACGGTCGCAGTCCATGGCCTGGTTGAGGTCGTGCAGGGCGATGACCACCGTCACCGGCAGCTGCTTGACCAGCCGCAGGATCGAGAGCTGGTGGCGGATGTCGAGGTGGTTGGTGGGCTCGTCGAGCAGCAGAATGCGCGGCTGCTGAGCCAGGGCGCGCGCAATGTGCACGCGCTGGCGTTCGCCGCCGGAGAGGGTGTGCCAGAGGCGTTCCGCCAGGGGCAGCATGCCGACGTCTTCGAGGGCGCGGTGGACGATGGCGTCATCCTGCTCGGTCCAGGGTTGCAGCGGCGAGAGGAAGGGGGTGCGGCCCAGCTCCACCACCTCCCTGGCGCCGATGCGCTCGTGGGTCTCCGCCTGCTGCTCGACGAAAGCGATACTACGGGCGATATCGCGCTGCGGCATTGCCTGTAGCGGTCGGTCGTCCAGCAGCACACGCCCACGCTTCGGTCGTTGCAGTCCGGCCAGTACGCGCAGCAGCGTGGTCTTGCCCGAGCCGTTCGGGCCGATCAGGCCGAAGGTCTCGCCGGGCGCAATGCCGAGGCTGACGTCATCCAGCAGCTTGTGCCCGTGGATTGCCCAGCCGACGCTTTCCGCGGTCAGTTTCATCGTCTTCTCGTCCCACGAATCAGAATGACGGCGAAAGCCGGCGCCCCGACCAGGGCCGTGACCACGCCGATCGGCAGCACCTGCCCCGGCACGATGACGCGCGAGATGATGTCGGCGCCGATCAGGAACACGGCGCCGGCCAACGCCGATGCCGGTATCAGCCGGGTGTGGCGGTTGCCCACCAGAAAGCGCATGGCATGAGGGATCACCAGCCCCACGAAGCCGATGGCGCCGACCATCGACACCATCGTTGCCGTCACCAGCGCCATGACGGCGATCAGGATCGCCCGCACGCGGCGCACGGCAATGCCCATCGAGGCTGCGCTGTCGGCACCGAAGGTGAAGGCGTCCAGGGCGCGCCGATACCATAGGCACACCAGCAGGCCGCCCAGGGCGGCGGGCAGGCCCAGGGTGACGTCGTCCCAGCGCACCCCGGAGAGGTTGCCCATCAGCCAGAACAGGATGCCCCGGGCCTGTTCGGCATTCGCCGACTTGGCAATGATGAAGGCGGTAAGGGCATTGAACAGCTGCGACCCGGCGATACCGGCCAGAATGATGGCACCTGCGGCCTGGGCGCTGCGCCCACCCCCGGTGCCGCTGCCGGCGGCACGGGCGAGCAGTACCACCAGGGAGAATGCCAGCCCCGCACCGGCAAAGGCGCCGAGCGAGAGCGTCACGGCGCCGGCACCGAGTCCGGCGATGGTGACCGCCACGGCGCCGGTCGAGGCGCCGGCGGAAATTCCCATCAGGAAAGGGTCGGCCAGCGGGTTGCGCAGCAGGGCTTGCAGGACGACGCCGGACAAGGCCAGCCCGGCACCGCAACAGGCGGCGAGGATGGCGCGGCTGAGCCGGTAATTCCAGATGATGCCGGCGTCGATTCGGTCGACGGCATGCTCCGCTCCCCACAGCCGGTTCGCCAATACCTTGAGAATGGTCTCCAGCGGTATCGCCGTTTCGCCGATCGCGGTGCCGGCCATCACGGCCAGGAACAGCGTCGCTGGCGCGAGCCAGACCCAGCGCCATCGGAAAACCATTGGTAACTGCACTGCAGCGGCCAGTTTCATCGTTCGAAGGAGAGTGTCGTCAAGGCATCGGCCAGCGATTCCAGGCCGATGATCGTACGCATGGTGGCACTCATTGCATGTGCATCCATCTCGATGATGTTGCCGTTCTTCACCGCCGTCATCTCCCGGGTCACCGGATCGCTATGCAGGAAATTCAGCTTTTCTTCGATGTCATCGGCGGGAAAGCGTCGGCGATCCATGCGCGCTATCACGATCAGGTCGGGGTCGGAGCGGGCAATGGATTCCCAGCCGACGATAGGCCATTCTTCATCGGATTGAATGACGTTCTGAATGCCGAGTTTCTCCATCATGTAACCGGGGGAGCCGAGCCGACCTGCCACGTAAGGATCCACCGAACTGTCGGGAGAAGAGAACCAGAATACTGCCGAAAGGTCCTGAGGAAGCTCCAGGTTTTCGGCCTTGGCAATGGCGTCGGCTTCACGCGCCTCGAGTTCGGTCACCAGGGCTCTGCCGGCTTCCTGTACGTCGAAGATGGCGGCCAGCTCGGTGATGCCTTTGTAGACATGCGCGGGGGAGAAGGCAGCGGTACGGGTGCCGTCGCCGCCGGTGCTGTTGTCCTTGGTGTCGCAGTCGGCGGGCATCACATAAGTGGCGATACCCAACTCGTGGAACTGTTCGCGACTCGCCACGCTGCCGGTGGGCCCCACATGCCACTCGTACTGGGCTGCGACGAGCTCCGGTCGACGATTCACCACGGCTTCGAAGCTCGGGTCATTGTCGGCCAGTCGTTCGATGCCGGCGTTGACCTCGCTGAACTCAGGCAGCACGGGATTGAACCAGACCGAGGTGCCGAGCACCCGATCGGAAAGGCCCAGGGAATAGAGAATCTCGGTGGCGGACTGCCCAACGGTAACGACGCCTTCAGGAGCGGAAGAGAAGCTGATTTCCGTACCGCAATTGGTAAGGGTCAATGGATATTCCGTATCGCTTGCCATGGCGAATGAGGCGGGAATTAGCGACAATGGAAGCAGGAAATGGCGAGCGATTTTCATTGGTCGGTGTCCGGAGTCTGGGAGAATTCTTCGGATGATTTGGCGTGAAACCCGGCATTGCTGCCATCTCTGTCCTCGCGCCGGCCGTGGATTCACTGCCATTGGCCTGAGATGCCGTGTGCGAATGGCGAGGATCATGATTCAAACCTGCGGTAAAACACAACCCCAAAATTTCCTTCGAGGTTGAGGTTTCCGTAGCGTCTTGGCGCTGCACGGGGAAGCTTTTTCCTACCCGTGAAATCTAGAGTTTTCAGTCGATTGCGAGAGAGTTTGCTGTGCAATCAGCCACCGCAGGCACTGAGGTCAGGCCAGGACACGCTACGCATTGCGCTGGTTGCGGCAGTTCCTTTACGATGGTCCGACTGAAATGGGTGCCCCTGTGTCTAGGGGATAATCGGGAAGTATGGTGAGGCCGTAGGCCAATTCCATCGCTGCCCCCGCAACGGTAATGAGTGAGTCGCCTGCAGGAACCACTGGCATCGCGCTGGGAAGGTGCAGGCTTCGACGTCGTTCTGGCGTCCTCCTCGAGCCCGGAGACCGGCCCATCAATCCATCATCATCCCGTAACGGTGCGGTGGGCACCGAGGAGATGCCGTGTCTGCGTTCGCTCTATCCGCCCCTCCCGCGGGGTTGTCGCCGTTTACGACCGATGCCTTGTCGGCCGTGTGCCGCTGCCTGTCCAGCCGGTGCATGGCGAGGCTCCCGTGAGCGAGTTTCCCTTCGCCGCCGTGGTCGGCCTGGCAGAGCTCAAGACCGCGCTGCTGCTCAACGCCATCCACCCCCGGCTCGGCGGGGTGCTGATCAGCGGGCCGCGTGGCAGTGCGAAATCCACCCTGGCGCGAGCCCTGGCGGCGATCCTGCCTGACGATGGCGAAGGGCGTCGGCCGCCCTTCGTCACCCTGCCCCTGGGGGCCAGCGAGGAGCGCCTGACCGGCAGCCTGGACCTGCAGCGGGTGCTCGTCGAGCGCGAGGCGGCCTTCCAGCCGGGGCTGCTGGCCAAGGCGCACGGTGGCGTGCTCTACGTCGACGAAGTCAACCTGCTGCCGGACTCGCTGGTGGACCTGCTGCTCGACGTGGCCGCCAGCGGTACCAACGTCGTCGAGCGCGACGGCGTCAGCCATTCCCACCCCGCCCGTTTCCGCCTGATCGGCACCATGAACCCGGACGAAGGCGAGCTGCGCCCGCAGCTGCTCGACCGTTTCGGCCTCTGCCTCGAGCAGCACGCCTCGGTCAGCGTGGAAGAGCGCATCGCCATCGTGCAGCAACGCGAAGCCTTCGACCGCGACCCCCAGGGCTATGTGGCACGTCACGCCGAGGCCCAGGCAGCGCTGACCCAGCGTATCCGGCGTGCCCAGTCGGCGCTGCCGGAGATCGTCAGCGAGGCGTGGGTTTACGAGCACATCGCGCTGGGTTGTCAGGCGGCCGGCGTCGAAGGGCTGCGTGCGGACGTAACCTGGCATCGTGCGGCCCAGGCCCACGCCGCCTGGCGCGGCGCCGCTGCCGTGGCCAGGGAGGATCTGGAGGTCGTCGGGCCCTGGGTGCTGGCGCATCGGCGGACTTCGCCGCCTGCCCAGGAGCCGGGCAGGCACTCGGGCCATAATCCGCCACCGCCGCCGCCAAGCTCCGGTACGCCAAGCTCCGGTACACCACCTGCGTCGAGCGGGCCGGCAGGTTCCGGTGGCGGCACGTCAGGCTCGAGCGGTCAGGGGCAGTGGGGCGCCATGCCGCCGGTAGCGCAGAAAAGCGTCAGCGTGCCGGCTCCGAGCCTGTCGGACATCATCGCCCACGAGCGTGGACCCGATGGCGTCATGGTTCCCCCGATGCCAGCGGTCAGGCGGCGGGGCCATCAGCGTCGCTCCTACCAGGCATCGCCCCGGCCGGACTGGTTCGCCACCCTGATTGCCAATCGCGGTCGCTGGCCCTGGCGCCGGCTGCAGTATCGCCAGGCGCGAATCGTCCCGCCGACGGTTCATCTGGTGCTGCTGGATACCTCCGCCTCGACCCTGGGGCGGCAACTGCTGGGGCGGGCCAAGGGGCTGGTCGAGCAACTGGCCCGGCAGGCCTATGCCGCCCGCGAGCAAATGGCCGTGCTCGGCTTCGGCAATGACGGTGTCACGCCGATCCTGCTGCGCCGCCGTGCGCCCAAGGCGCTGCGTGAGCGGCTCGACAGCGCTGACGGCGGTGGCGGTACGCCGCTGCGCCAGGTCGTGTTGCAGGCGGCGCGGTTGATTCGCCAGTGGCAGCGGCAGGAGGCCGACCTGCGCATACGCACCTACCTGATCACCGACGGCCGCACCAGGCAATCTCTGGCCGGCCTGCCGGCGCTGGGCGATTGCCTGGTCGTCGATACCGAGCAGGCCGCCGTCAGGCGGGGGCGGGGCGAGACCATCGCCGAGCAGCTCGGCGCCCGCTATTGTCGCCTGCCGCTGTCGGCGGGCCGTTCACGGCCAGGAGGCCAGGCGTGATGAAGGAACCTGTCGAGCGGACGAGCGCTGCCTGTCCCGCGCTGTTCATCGCCGCACCGGCCTCGGGCCAGGGCAAGACCACGCTGACCGCGGCGCTGGCCCGGCTGCTGCGCAACCGCGGCAAGGTGGTGCGGGTATTCAAGACCGGGCCGGACTACCTCGACCCCCAGATCCTGGCCCAGGCATCTGGCCGGCCGGTGGATCAGCTCGACCTGTGGATGGCGGGGGAGACCTACTGCCGCCAGCGCTTCTTCGAGGCGGCCTGCGAGGCGGATCTGATCCTGGTGGAGGGCGCCATGGGGCTGTTCGACGGCGAGCCCTCCAGCGCCGACCTGGCCGCCCTGTTCGGCCTGCCGCTGGTCATCGTCATGGACGTCAAGGGCATGGCCCAGACCGCCGCGGCGCTGGTGGCCGGCCTGGCGGGCTTTCGCGACGACATCCGCATCGCCGGGCTGATCGCCAACGCCTGCGCCTCGCAGCGCCACCGTGAGCTGATCGAGTCCGCACTGCCTGCCGAGATTCCGCTGCTGGCCGCGGTGGCGCGGGACGGCGCGCTGACCCTGCCGGAACGCCACCTGGGACTGGTGCAGGCCGACGAGATCCGCGCCGAGCTGGAGCTGCGCTTCGAGGCCGGCGCCAGGGCGCTGGATGCCGAGGGGCTGGCGGAGGCGCTGCTGCAGCTGCCGCCGGTCACCTTCGAGGCGCCGCGCCAGGCCGCCGAGCCGCCCATGCCCTCGCTGCAGGGACGGGTCATCGGCGTGGCCCGGGACGCGGCCTTCAGCTTCATCTACCAGGCCAACCTGGATCTGCTGGAGCGCATGGGGGCGACTCTGCGCTTCTTCTCGCCCCTGGCCGACCGCCACCTGCCCCCCTGCGATGCGCTGTGGCTGCCCGGCGGTTATCCCGAACTGCACGCCGCACGGCTGGCGGCGAACGTGTCGATGCGCGACGAACTGCGCCGCTTCTTCGCCGCCGACAAGCCGATCCTCGCCGAGTGCGGCGGCCTGCTCTACTGCCTGGAGAGTCTGACCGATATCGACGGCGAGACCCACACCCTGCTGGGGCTGCTGCCGGGCCACGGCGCCATGCGCGGCCGCCGCGGCTGCCAGGGCATGCAGACCGCCGAGCTGCCGGAAGGGCCCGTGCGAGGCCACGCGCATCACCGCTCGATGGCGGAAGGCACGCCGGCGCCCATCGCCTTCTGCCGGCGTCAGCGCCACCCCGCGCCGGGCGAGGCGATCTATCGCCAGCGCGGCCTCACGGCCAGCTACCTGCATCTGTTCTTTCCCGACAACCCCGACGCCCTGGCCCGGCTGTTCACGGCGAGCGGGCAGCCGGCAAGCGCTTTAGAGACTCATTCCCTTACCCCCGAGGAGTCCCAAGGATGAACCTGAACAAGATCCCCGCCACGGTGGTGACCGGCTTCCTGGGCAGCGGCAAGACCACCCTGCTGGCCGCCATGCTGCGCCAGGTCACCGGCAAGCGCATCGCCGTCATCGTCAACGAGTTCGGCGAGCAGGACATCGACTCCAGCCTGCTGCGCGGCTGTGCCTTGAGCTGTGAAGAGGGCAATGAAGAAGGCCGCGACGAGGCGGGCGGCGCCCCGGTGGAGATCGAAAACGGCATCTATGAGCTGGCCAATGGCTGCATCTGCTGCACCGTGGAGGAGGAGTTCCTGCCAGTCATGAAACAGCTGATGGCCCGCCGCGACACGATCGACCATATCCTGATCGAGACCAGCGGCCTGGCCCTGCCCAAGCCGCTGGTGCAGGCGTTCAACTGGCCGGAAGTGCGCCAGCACTGCACCGTGGATGCGATCATCACCGTGGTCGACGGCCCGGCGGTGGCCGCCGGCCGCTACGCCCACGACGTGGAGAGGGTGGAGGCCCAGCGCCGGGCCGACGAATCCCTCGATCACGATCCTAGCCTGCGCGAGCTGCTCGACGACCAGCTCAGCGCGGCGGATCTAGTACTGGTCAGCAAGACCGACCTGCTCGACCCGGCCGAACGGGCCCGGGTGGAAGCGCTGGTCGCCCAGCGGGTGCCGGCCTCGGTGAAGACCCTGTTCATCGACAAGGGGCTGGCCGAGGACCGCGCCCAACTGGAGGCGCTGATGGGCATCGGCGCGGCCAGCGAGGAGGGCATCGACCGTATCGACAACCACCACGATCGCCACCACGCCGAGGGCGCCCATCACGACCATGCCCACGATCACTTCGACTCCTGCGTGATCCGCCTGGGCGAGGTCGACGGCGAGGCCCTGGCGGCGCGCCTGCAGCAGTTGCTGCAGCGCCACGAGATCTATCGCGCCAAGGGCTTCGCGGCGATTCCCGGCAAGCCCATGCGCCGGGTGGTCCAGGCCGTGGGCGAACGTCTGGACGGTTACTTCGACCGGCTGTGGGGGCAGGACGAGCCGCGCGCCACCCAGCTCGTCTTCATCGGCAAGGGACTGGATGGCGCGGCGCTGCATGACGCCCTGGCAGACGTCGAGATCGCGACGAGCGCCTGATGCATCTCTTCGCCGCCAAGCCGGGGGGCTTCGTCGACGACGAGGGTATCGTCGATCTGCAGCAGAGCCCCGCCGAGATCGTCATCCTGTCGGCCGCCGACAGCAGCCTGTCGGCCCTGGCCCAGGCGGCGGAGCGCTTGGCCGAGGCGGGCGGTGAGGGATTTCCCTCGCTACGCCTGGCCAACTGGATGAACCTGATCAAGCCGGCCGCCTACGACCTCTACGAGGACCGGGTGCTGGAACAGGCGCGGCTGGTGATCGTCTCGCTGCTGGGCGGCAGCGGCTACTGGCGCTACGGCTTTGATCGCCTACTGGCCTGGGCCGCCGCCGACCGGCGCCGTCAGCTGATCCTGGTGCCGGGCTGCGACGCCCCGGACGACGCCCTGCTGGCGGACTCCAGCGTGCCTGTCGCCACGGCCCATCGGGTGTGGCGCTACCTGCGCGAGGGTGGGGTCGACAACGCCGAGCAGCTGCTGCGCTGTGTCGGCAGCGAGTGCCTTGGGCTGCCGCTGGCGTGGCGCGAGCCTCAGGCGCTGCCCGCGGCGCTGCTCTATTTTCCCGCAACGCCCGCTCGGCAATCCCCGCACGGCCAGCCGGCAATGACGCTCAACGAGTGGCGAAGGCAGCAGGATGGGACGCGCCCGGTCTGTCTGCTGCTGTTCTATCGCAGCCATCTACAGGGCGCCAACACCGCGGTGCTGGATGGCCTGCTCGAGGTGCTCGAGGCCCAGGGGTTCGCGCCCCTGGCGGTGGCGGTGGCCTCGCTCAAGGAGCCGGCCTGCCAGGCCTTCGTCAACCACCTGATCGAGCAGACCGGGGCCGGCATCGTGATCAACACCACCGGCTTCTCGGTCAATCGCCATGCCGACGAGAGCGAGGCGCCGCTGGAAGCGCAGCTCGACCAGGACCTCGCGGGGCTCTTCGCCGGCCGGCCGGTGGTGCTGCAGGCGATCCTTTCCAGCAGCACCGAGGAGGACTGGCAGGCCGAGGCCGGCGGCCTGCGCAGCCGCGACATGGCCATGCAGGTGGTACTGCCGGAGATGGATGGCCGCATCCTGACCCGGGCAGTGGGCTTCAAGAGCGAGGCCCACTACAGCGAGCGCTGCCAGCTGCCGGTGATCCGCCACGTCCTGCACCCCGAGCGCGCCGCCTTCGTCGCCCGGCTGGCGCGGCGCTTCAGCGACCTGCAGCGCAAGCCGAACCGGCACAAGCGCCTGGCGCTGGTGCTGGCCAACTACCCCAACCGCGACGGCCGCATCGGCAACGGCGTCGGCCTCGATACGCCGGCCTCGACGCTGGCGATCCTGCGCGCCCTGGCCGCGGCGGGCTATCCGGTCGACGACCTGCCGGCGGATGGCGATGCCCTGATACGGCGGTTGCAGGCGGGGGTGACCAACGACCCCCGCGGGCTGGACCAGCACGGCTGCTGGCAGAGCATCGCCCTCGACGGCTACCTGACCTGGTTCCGGACCCTGCCGCAGGCCCTGCAGGAGGCGGTGTGGCGGCGCTGGGGCGCACCCAGCGAGGACCCCAAGCATCGCTTGGGCCGGCTGATCATCGCCGGCATTCGCCTGGGCGAAACCTTCGTCGGCATCCAGCCGCTACGCGACCTGGGTGACGATCCGCTCCAGAGCTACCACGACAGCGAGCTGGTGCCGCCCCACAGCTACCTGGCCTTCTATCTCTGGCTGCGCGAGCACTACCGGGTGGATGCGCTGATCCACGTCGGCAAGCACGGCAACCTGGAGTGGCTGCCGGGCAAGAGCACGGCGCTCTCCGCCGAGTGCTGGCCGGACGTCGCCCTGGGGCCGCTGCCGCACTTCTATCCCTTCATCGTCAACGACCCGGGCGAGGGCGCCCAGGCCAAGCGCCGCAGCCAGGCGGTGATCATCGATCACCTGATGCCGCCGCTGGCCCGTGCCGAACTCTACGGCGCCATGGCCGAACTCGAGGCGCTGACCGACGAGTACTACCAGGCCCTGGGCATGGACCCGCGACGCGAGACCCTGCTGCGCGAGCGCATCCTCGTCCACCTGCGCGACACCGGCATCGACCGCGAGCTGGCGCAGGGCAGAACAGGCGGGGAGGCGGCCAGGGAGGTGGATGACGAGCGCCTGCTCAACGAGCTGGACACCTATCTGTGCGACATCAAGGAGGCGCAGATCCGCCACGGCCTGCACGTGCTGGGCAGCCTGCCGCCGCGGGACAAGCTGGCCGGGACCCTGGTCGCCATCCTGCGGCTGCCGCGGGGCGATCAGCCGGCCCAACGCGGCCTGCTGCACAACCTGGCCGCCGACCTGGGGTTGCTGCCGGCGTTCGACCCCCTGGCGGCCGGGGCGGAGCCCTGGCACGGCCCGCGGCCTCCCGCGCTGGCCGAGCTCGACGATTCCCCCTGGCGCAGCGCTGCCGATACCCGCGAGCGCCTGGAGCGGCTCGCCCACCGCCTGGTGGGGACACACGTCGTGGCGGAGGGCTGCCTGGCCAGCCTGGCCCATGACTATCCGGCCACCGCCGAGCAGCTGCGCCATGTGCGCAGCGGGCTCTGGGCAGCCATGCAGCGCGGCGTCGAGATGGAGATCCAGTCGCTGCTGGCCGGCCTCGCGGGGCGTTTCGTGCCGCCCGGGCCGAGCGGTGCGCCCAGCCGCGGGCGCCTGGACGTGCTGCCCACCGGGCGCAACTTCTTCAGCGTCGACAACCGCTCGATTCCGTCGCCGGCCGCCTGGTCGCTGGGCGAGGCCTCGGCCCGGGCCTTCGTCGAGCGTTATCTGCAGGATCACGGCGACTATCCGCGGCGGCTGGGCCTGTCGATCTGGGGCACCGCCACCATGCGCACCGGGGGCGACGACATCGCCCAGGCCTTCGCCCTGATGGGCGTGCGGCCGGTGTGGTCGCTGGGCTCGCGGCGGGTGATCGACATCGAGGTGATTCCCGCCATGTTACTAGGGCGGCCGCGAGTGGACGTCACCCTGCGGGTCTCCGGCTTCTTCCGCGATGCCTTCGCCAACGTCATCCGCCTGTTCGACCGGGCGGTACGGGCGGTGGCCGAGTACCAGGAGCCGGGGGAGGCCAACACCATCCGTGCTGCGGTCATGGCGCGCCGGCAGGAGCTCGAGGCGCAGGGCCGCTCCCCTGAGCAGGCGGCGCGGGAGGCCGGCTATCGGGTCTTCGGCAGCCGGCCCGGCGAGTACGGCACCGGCCTGAACCGGCTGCTCGACGAGCGCGCCTGGCGGCACGCCGATGACCTGGCCGACGCCTACCTGGCGAGCGGAGCCTACGCCTACGGCCAGTTTCCCGAGTCGGGGGTGGCGGCCCGGGCGGCCTTCGAGCACCAGCTCGAAGGGCTGGAGGCGGTGATGCACAACCAGGACAACCGCGAGCACGACATCCTCGACTCCAACGGCTACTACGCCTTCCAGGGCGGCATGGCCAACGCCAGCCGCGCGCTCAGCGGTCAGGCGCCGAGCATCTATCACGCCGACCATGCCAATCCGGCGCGGCCGCGCATGCGCAGCCTCGAGCAGGAGCTGGCCCGGGTGATCCGCTCCCGGGTGCTCAACCCCAAGTGGATCGAGGCCATGCGCGAACACGGCTACAAGGGGGCTGCGGAGATGGCGGCAACGGTGGACTACCTGTTCGCCTACGACGCCACCACCGACCTGGTGGCCGACTACCAGTATGCCCAGGTCAGTCAGGCGCTGGTGCTGGATGACGAGAACCAGGCGTTCCTGCGCGAGCACAATCCGGCGGCCATGGAGGAGATGGCCGAGCGCCTGCTCGAAGCCATCCAGCGCGGCCTGTGGCGGGAGCCCGGCGAACAGGGCCCGGCCCTGCAGGACCTGCTGCTGGAGATCGACGAAACCCGGGAGGTGGCAGCGCCATGACGAATCAGCCGAACCAGGCGAATCGACCGGCGGGCGCGCCGCGCATCAAGGGCTGGTGTCCCGGCGCCTGGCGCCCGATGGCCTCCGGCGATGGGCTGCTGGTGCGCGTACGCCCCCCGCTGGGGCGTCTCACCCGGCACCAGATGCTGGCCCTGTGCGAGGCGACCGAGACCTTCGGCAGCGGCCTGATCGAACTCACCAATCGGGCCAACCTGCAGCTGCGCGGCGTATCCGAGGCCAGCTGGCCCGGGCTGATGGCCTTTCTCGTCGAGCACGGCCTGGTGGCGGCGGACCCGCAGGAGGAGCGTCGGCTGCCGCTGCTGCTGGCGCCCGACTGGCAGCCGGGCGACGCCACCCATGAGGTGGCGCGACGCTTGGAAGCCCGACTCGATGCGCTGCCGGCACTGCCGGCCAAGATGGGCGTGGCCATCGATGCCGGCGCCGCGCCGCTGCTGGGCGAAGTCTCGGCGGATTTCCGTATCGAACGCTCGCTGGAAGGGGGCTTGGAAGAGGGCTTGCCGGCGCAGTCTTCGGGCGCCTTGCCGGCGCAGTCTTCGGGCGCTTTATTAGTTCGTGCCGACGGGCGGGAAAAGGGCACCCCGGTGGACTCGCCCGCGGCCGCCGTCGAGCTGCTGGTTCGCCTGCTGCACTGGTTCGTCGACAGCGGCGGAATCGATGCCGGTCGCATGCGTCGGCACCAAGCACCGCTGCCGCCCTGGGCGCCCGCCACGCAGCGGCCTGCCGCCGCCGGTTGCGTGCCGACCCTGGGCCAGCACGCCTGGGGCCGGGTGCTGGGCCTGCCGTTCGGGCGGGCACCGGCGGCGACGCTGCGGGCCCTGATCGTGGCGGAGTCAGTCGTGGCGGCGTCAGCCTCGTCGGATTCGGTCACTGCCGTGCGACTCACCCCCTGGCGACGACTGCTGGTAGAGGGCTTTCCCGTCGGGGCGCCTTCGCCGCCGGGGCTGCTGGAGAGCGAGTGCGATCCGCGCCTGGCCATGCAGGTCTGCCCGGGGGCGCCTTACTGCGAGCAAGCCAGCGTGGCGACCCTGGGGCTGGCTCAGGAATTGGCCGAACGGCTGAACGGCCAGGTAGCGGGCAGCGTGCACCTGTCCGGCTGCGCCAAGGGCTGCGCCTGCCAGACGCCCACGGACCTCTGCCTGACCGGCCGGGCGGGACGCTTCGACCTGATCGTCGGCGGTCGCGCCGATGGGACGCCGGTGGCCACCGGCCTGGATGAATCCGATGTTATCGAACACCTAGAGAAGAATCGCGATGCCTTACGTCTATGAAACGGACGGCCCGGCCATCTACCGGGAGTCCTTTTCCATCATCCGGCGCGAGGCCGAGTTGGCGCGCTTTGCGCCGGAGGAGGAGCCGGTGGCGGTGCGCATGATCCATGCCGCCGGGCTGGTGGAGCTGGCCGCACACATTCACTTCCGCGGCGATGCGGTGAACCGGGCCCGGACGGCTCTGGAGCAGGGCGCTCCTATCCTGTGCGATGCGCGCATGGTCTCCGAGGGCATCACTCGCAAGCGCCTGCCGGCGGACAACGCCGTCATCTGCACCCTGCACGACGAGCGGGTGCCCGAGCTGGCCCGGGAACTGGACACCACCCGCTCGGCGGCGGCGCTGGAGCTGTGGCGGCCCCATCTCGACGGGGCGGTGGTGGCGATCGGCAATGCGCCCACCGCGCTGTTCCATCTGCTCAACATGCTGGAAGACTCGGCGTGCCCGCGTCCGGCGGCGATCATCGGCTGCCCGGTGGGCTTCGTGGGGGCCGCCGAATCCAAGCAGGCCCTGTGGGAGAGCGCCGCGGCCCCCTGCGTGATCGTCGAAGGCCGCCTCGGTGGCAGCGCGGTGACGGTGGCCTCCCTCAATGCCATGGCGGATCGCAGCGAATGAGCCAAGCAACCATCACACCGGGCACCATCCATGGCGTCGGCCTCGGCCCCGGCAGCCAGGACCTGATGAGCGTGCGCGCCGACCGGCTGATTCGCGGGGCCACCCACGTCGCCTATTTCCGCAAGAAAGGGCGCCGCGGCCATGCCCGCAGCATCGTCGAGGGCCTGCTGGCGCCCGACGCGATCGAGATCCCGCTGGAGTATCCGGTCACCACCGAAATCCCCTTCGACGACCCGCTCTACAACGAACTGCTGGCGGCCTTCTACGAGAACAGCGTCGCGCAGCTCCGCGAGATCGCCGAGGCCGGGTGCGATGCGGTGGTGCTGTGCGAGGGCGATCCGTTCTTCTACGGCTCCTTCATGCACCTCTATACCCGCCTGCAGGGTCGGGTGCCGGTGGAAGTGGTGCCCGGCATCACCGGCATGTCCGCCGCCTGGACCGCCACCGGGCAGCCGGTGACCTGGGGCGACGACATCATGACCGTGCTGATGGGCACCCTGCCCGAAGCGACGCTGGTCGAGCACATCGCGCGGACCGATGCCCTGGTGGTGATGAAGATCGGTCGCAACCTGGTCAAGCTGCAGCGCGCGCTGGCCGAGGCCGGCCGGGAGCAGGAGGCCTGGCTGATCGAGTACGCCGCCATGCCGCAGCAGCGGATACGCCCGTTCCGCGAGGTCGGCGACAGCGTGCCCTACTTCTCCATCGTGGTGATCCATGGCAACGGGAGGCGGCCATGAGAGAACCTGCGTGGGGGAAGGAAGGGTGGCTGAAGGTGGTCGGCCTCGGTCCGGGCGATGCTGCGCTGATCACCCCCGAAGTCTCCGCCGCCCTGAGCGAGGCCACCGACGTGGTGGGCTACGTGCCCTACGTCGAACGGGTGGCGCCGCGGCCGGGGTTGGTACGCCACGGCTCGGACAACCGCGAGGAGCTCCGCCGCGCGGAGCAGGCGCTGCGGCTGGCCGCCGAGGGCCGGCGGGTGGTGGTGGTCTCCTCGGGGGACCCCGGGGTGTTCGCCATGGCCGCGGCGCTGTTCGAGGCGCTCGAGGCCGGCGAGCCCGAGTGGCGCGAGCTGGACATCCAGGTGCTGCCGGGTATCTCCGCCATGCTGGCCGCCAGTGCACGCCTGGGGGCACCGCTGGGCCACGACTTCTGCTGCATCAACCTCTCCGACAACCTCAAGCCCTGGGGGCTGGTGGAAAGGCGTCTGCGATTGGCCGCCGAGGCCGATTTCGCCATGGCCTTCTACAACCCGCGCTCCCGCGCCCGACCGGAGGGCTTCGTCCGCACTCTCGAGGTGCTGCGCGAGGCCTGCGGGGCGGAGCGCCCGATCATGTTCGCCCGGGCCGTCTCCACGTCGGAAGAGCAGCTGACGGTCACCACGCTGGGCGAGGCCACGGAGGAGATGGCCGATATGCGTACCCTGGTGATGGTGGGCTCCTGTCAGACGCGGCTGATCCGGCGTGAAGGCGTGCCCTGGGTCTATACCCCGCGCTCGGTCCTAGAGCCTGTCTCAGGGGCTTGCTCAGGGACAGATGCAGGAGCCGAGCCGTGATGCAGCCAGGCCAACACCGCATCGACCGAATGCACCTCGCGCCGGGGCGGCGGCACTGGCCGCTCGATCATCACCACCGGCACGCCCAGCCGGCGAGCGGCGTCGAGCTTGGCGATGGCGCCGGTGCCGCCGGCGTTCTTGCACACGACGCGCTGGATGCCGTGCTCGCGCAGCAGTGCCAGGTCGCCGTCCAGCGTGAAGGGGCCGCGGTCGAGGACGATATGGTGGCGGGGCAGGGGCGGTGGCGTCTCGGGGGCGTCGACCAGGCGCAACAGATAGTGGTGCTGGGGCTGGGCGGCGAAGGCGGCGAGCTGCTGGCGCCCGATGGCCAGCAGGATGCGTCGGGGCGGGCCGGCCAGAGCCTGTACCGCCGCTTCGACATCGGCGACCGGTGTACAGCGGTCCCCGGCCTGGGGCGCCCAGGGCGAGCGGGTCAGGGCGATCAGCGGGATGCCGCTGTGGCTTGCCGCGGCCACGGCGTTACGGCTCATCTGCTCGGCGAAGGGGTGGGTGGCATCGACCAGATGGGTAATGCGCTGCTCCGTCAGGAAGGCGGCCAGGCCCGCCACGCCGCCGAACCCGCCGACCCGGGTAGGCAGCGGCTGGGGCTTGGGAGTGCTCACTCGCCCGGCATAACTGAACAGGGCCGGGACCTCGCGCTCGGCCAGCGCGGTCGCCAGGGCGCTGGCTTCAGTGGTTCCCCCTAGAATCAGGATTTTCATATGACGGACCTTGACGACGCTCCCTGGCTGACCCTGCTTGGCTGGGGGGAAGGTGGCACAGAAGGGCTGACCGCGGCAAGCCGCGAGGCGCTGGAGGCCGCCGAGCTGGTGTTCGGCGCGCGGCGCCATCTACGCCTGCTGCCGCCGCTGTCCGCCGAGGTGCGGGAGTGGCCGGTGCCCTTCGCCGAGGGCATTCCTCGACTGCTGGCCGAGCGGGGCCGGCGGGTGGTCATGCTGGTCTCCGGCGATCCCTTCTGGTTCGGTGCCGGGTCCACGCTGGCGCGCCATCTACCCGCCGCGGAGTGGCGGGCGCTGCCGGCGCCTTCCACCTTCAGCCTGGCGGCAGGGCGCCTGGGCTGGCCGCTGGAAGCGTGCACCTGTCTCGGCCTGCACGCCAAGCCGCTGACGCGCATCCGGCCCTACCTGCAGCAGAGCCGACATGTATTGGTGCTGTTGCGGGACGGGGACGCCGTGCATGAACTGGCCGGCCTGTTGGTGGGCTTCGGCTTCGGTGGGTCGCGGCTGCACGTGCTGGAAGCGCTGGGGGGAGACGACGAGCGCCTTCGCAGCATGCGGGCCGACGCCGACCTGCCCGGCGATATCGCCCATCCGGTGGCGGTGGGGCTGGAGGTCGCTGGAGAGGGCCAGACGTTGCCGCTCACCCCTGGCCTGCCGGACGCGCTGTTCGAGCACGATGGCCAGCTCACCAAGCAGGCCGTGCGCGCCATGACCCTGGCCGCCCTGGCTCCGAGGGCGGGGCAGCGGCTGTGGGACATCGGCACGGGCTCGGGCTCGATCGCCATCGAGTGGTTGCTGGTTCATCCGGAGAACCAGGCGGTGGCCTTCGAGTGCCACGCCGAGCGGGCGGCGCGGGCGCGGCGTAATGCCGACAACCTCGGCGTCGACTGGCTCGAGGTGGTGGAAGGCGATGCCGTGGCGATGTTGGAAGGGGGTGCCCTGGCAGACGCACCAGCGCCCGAGGCGGTCTTTATCGGCGGTGGACTATCGGACACCTTGCTGGAGGCGCTGTGGCGGCGCCTGCCGCCCGGGGTGCGCCTGGTCGTCAACGCGGTGACCCTGGAGTCCGAGGCCCTGCTGGCCAAATGGCAGCGGCGGGCTGGCGGCGAGCTGCTGCGCATCGAGCTGTCCAGCGCCGCTCCCCTCGGCAACCGTCGTGGCTGGAAGGCCAGTTACCCCATCGTGCAGTGGCGGGTGAGCCGATGAAGGCGGTGCCAAACGCCATGTGCGTGGTCGGCTTCGGCTTTCGCCGCGCGGCACCGCTGGCCTCGCTGGCCGACCTGCTGGCACAGCTGGAGGCGCGCTATGGCCCCGTCGACCGCCTGGCGGCGGCAGCGTCCAAGCAGGCGCTGGTGGAGGCGCTGGGCCGCGCGCGGGGCATGGCGGTGATCGGCGTGGATGATGAGATGCTGCCATCGGTCGCTACCCTCACGCACTCCCGCCATAGCCTGACGGCCCGGGGCACGGGCAGCGTCGCCGAGGCCATCGCCCTGCTGGCGGCGGGGCCGGGGGCGACCCTGCTCGCGCCCCGGCTGGTTTCTGCGGATCGCATGGCTACCGCGGCGCTGGCCCGAGCGTCACTGCCGCCAGGAGAGTCGACATGACCATACATTTCATCGGCGCCGGCCCCGGGGCGCCGGACCTGCTGACGCTGCGGGGCCGGGATCTCATCGCATCGTCTCCCGTATGCCTCTACGCGGGCTCGCTGGTGCCCGAGCAGATCCTGGCCCACTGCCCGGAGGGCGCCCGTATCGTCAACACCGCGCCGCTCTCCCTCGACGAGATCGTCGCCGAGATGCGCGCCGCCCATGCCGCGGGCCTGGATGTCGCCCGGCTGCACTCCGGCGACCTGTCGATATGGTCGGCCCTAGGGGAGCAGCTGCGCCGGCTGCGTGAGCTGGCGATTCCTTACACCATCACCCCGGGCGTGCCGGCTTTCGCCGCGGCCGCCGCCACCCTGGGCCAGGAGCTGACCCTGCCGGGGGTGGCGCAATCCGTCGTGCTGACACGAACGCCGGGGCGCGCCAGCGCCATGCCGGCGGGCGAGACCCTGGCCAACTTCGCCAGGACCGGCGCCACCCTGGCGATCCACCTTTCAATCCACAACCTGTCTCAGGTCGCCGCCGAGTTGCTGCCGCACTATGGCGCCGAGTGCCCGGTGGCCATCGTCTGGCGGGCCAGCTGGCCCGACGAGCGGGTGGTGCGGGGGCGACTGGCGACGGTGGAAACCCTGGTCGACGACGCCCTGCAGCGCACCGCGCTGATCCTGGTGGGGCCGGTACTCGACAGTCAGGACTTTCAGGAAAGCAGTCTCTATGCGGTCGGCTACGACCGCCGCTTTCGGCCGCAGTCGGCGGACTCGCCCTTTGCCGGCTCTGCTGACGAGAGGGGCGAGGCATGATCTCACTCTCGCTGATCGGCATCGGCACCGGCAACCCCGAGCATGTCACCCTGGCCGCCGTGCGGGCGCTCAATGAAGCGGACCTGATCCTGATGCCGCGCAAGGGAGAGGCCAAGTCGGACCTGATCGACCTGCGCCGGCTGCTGTGTCGCGATCTGCTCGAGGTGTCATCCCGCACCCGGGTCGTGGAGTTCGATCTGCCGCGCCGCGATGCCCGCGCCGACTACCTGGGCGCGGTGGATGACTGGCACGACGCCATTGCCGAGGTGTGGGCGGACCTGATGGCAACGCACCTGCCTGAAGGCGGGCGGGTCGGTATGCTGATCTGGGGCGATCCCTCGCTCTACGACAGCAGCCTGCGTATTGCCGAGCGTCTAGGTGGCAAGGGGCAAGCGCTCGACATATGCGTGGAGCCCGGCATCACCAGCCTGCAAGCGCTCACCGCCGCGCACCGTATCCCCTTGAATGCGCTGGCCGAACCGGTGTTGATTACCACGGGCCGGCGGCTGCGGGAGCGCGGCTGGCCCAGTGACGCCGAGAGCGTGGCGGTGATGCTCGACAGCGGCGGTGCCTTCCAGGCGCTGCCCCAGGAAGGCCTCACTATCTGGTGGGGGGCCTATCTGGGCATGGACAAGCAGTGCCTGATCGACGGCCCGCTGGTGGACGTGGCCGCGACGATCCTCGAACGGCGTGCCGCCCTGCGTAAACGGCACGGCTGGATCATGGACGTCTACCTGTTGCGGCGAGTGTAATTAAGGAGAGTGCAATGAAAAAGGTCGACCCCCAGCGCCATGCCGAACGCATGGCCCACAAGCAGAAGATCATGCAGGAGCGCATTGCCCGCGCCGACAAGGAGCAGGGCGTGCTGCTGGTACTCACCGGCCCCGGCAAGGGCAAGAGCAGCTCCGGCTTCGGCATGCTGGCCCGTGCGCTCGGCCATGGCATGAAGGTGGGCGTGGTGCAGTTCATCAAGGGCAAGTTCCAGACCGGTGAGGAGGCCTTCTTCCGCCAGCAGTCGAACGTCGACTACCACGTGATGGGCGAGGGCTACACCTGGGATACCCAGGATCGCGACAAGGACGTGCAAGCCGCCGAGGCGGCCTGGGAGGTGGCCCGCGGCATGCTCGAGGACCCCGCGGTCGATCTGGTGCTGCTCGACGAGCTCAATATCGCGCTGCGCCACGGCTACCTGGAGCTCGATCGCGTACTCGACGACCTGCAGGCCCGCCCGCCCATGCAGCACGTGGTCGTCACCGGCCGGCACGCCCCCGAGGCGCTGATCGAGCTGGCCGACACCGTCACCGAGATGAAGGTGGTCAAGCACGCCTTCAAGGAGCAGGGGGTCAAGGCGCAGAAGGGCATCGAGCTTTGAGTGTCGTGCCGCTCGTGAGATGAGCGCCGGAACAGCTCATCGCTCCCTAACGGTGAAACAGTAGCTCGGCGCTCATCCTGCCGACTCGTTTCCTCATGACTTTTTTGGAGAGCCGCATGGCAGAACACAGCGGGCGAGCCGATCACGCTTTTCCCCCGCCACAGCGGGAGGGACTCTACCGCGCGATTCACGAGCGCCGCGACGTGCGCGCCCAGTTCCTGCCGGATCCCGTGCCGCCCGAGGTGCTGGCCCGGCTGCTGGACGCCGCGCACCATGCGCCGTCGGTGGGCTTCATGCAGCCCTGGGACTTCCTGGTGATCGACAGCCGGGAGGTGCGCCGCCGGGTGCATCGGCTGTTCCTGCGGGAGAACGAGCGGGGGGCGCAGCAGTTTTCCGCTGAGCGGCAGCAGGCGTACCGCCGCCTCAAGCTCGAAGGCATCCTGGAAAGCCCACTCAACCTCTGCATCAGCTGCGACCGTAGCCGTGGCGACGGCCCGGTACTGGGGCGCACCAGCATCGTCGACACGGACCTGTTCAGCACCTGCCTGGCAGTGCAGAACCTGTGGCTGGCGGCCCGCGCCGAGGGCATCGGCGTGGGCTGGGTCAGCATTCTCGATCAGCAAGAGCTGGCGACGATCCTCGACCTGCCAGAACAGGTCTACCCTTTGGCGTACCTGTGTCTGGGCTACGTCAGCGAGTTTCTGCAGCAGCCCGAGTTGGCCCGCTCCGGGTGGCGCCAGCGCCTGCCTCTCACCGAGCTGGTGCATGGCAACGGCTGGGGGCAGGCGCTGGCGGACGAGGCGCTTCACGAGGCACTGCAAGAGGTGGCCAGACCATGCCAACCCTGATGATCCAGGGCACCACTTCGGATGCCGGCAAGAGCACGGTGGTGGCGGGGCTGTGCCGGGTGCTGGCGAGGCGCGGGGTATCGGTGGCGCCGTTCAAGCCGCAGAACATGGCGCTCAACAGCGCGGTGACGATGGATGGCGGCGAGATCGGCCGCTCCACGGCGCTGCAGGCGCTGGCGGCAGGCGTCGAGCCGCATAGCGACATGAACCCGGTGCTGCTCAAGCCCGAGAGCGACCGCGGCGCTCAGGTGATCCTGCGCGGGCGGGTCCACGGCCACATGGACGCGCTGGACTACCACGCCTACAAGCGCACCGCGCGGGAGAGCGTGCTGGCGGCGTGGCAGGCGCTGTCGTCGCGCTTCGACGTGATCGTCGCCGAGGGGGCGGGCAGCCCGGCCGAGATCAACCTGCGCGCCAACGACATCGCCAACATGGGCTTCGCCGAGATGGTCGACTGCCCGGTGGTGCTGGTCGGCGATATCGACCGCGGCGGCGTCTTCGCTCAGCTGGTCGGCACCCTCGAACTGCTCAGCGAGAGCGAGCGCTCGCGTACCCGTGGCTTCATCGTCAACCGCTTTCGCGGCGACATCGCCCTGCTCGAGCCGGGGCTCGACTGGCTCACCGAGCGTACCGGCAAGCCGGTATTCGGCACGCTGCCTTATCTGCAAGGATTGTTGCTCGATGCCGAGGACAGCATCGGCCGCAGCGGGCGGGTGGGGCCGGGGGCCACGCTCAAGGTTGTGGTACCGGCGCTGCCGCGTATCAGCAACCACAACGACTTCGACCCGCTGCGGCTGCATCCGCAGGTCGACTTGAGCTTCGTCGGGCCTAATCAGATAGGGCCAGGCCGAGCGATCCCGCCAGCGGATCTGATCATCCTGCCCGGCAGCAAGAGCACGCGCAGCGACCTCGCCTGGCTGCGTGCCCAGGGCTGGGAGGAAGCGATACAGCGCCATCTGCGCTACGGCGGCCGGGTGCTCGGCATCTGCGGCGGCCTGCAGATGCTGGGCCGGGCGGTGCACGACCCGGAGGGGCTGGAGGGGCCGGCGGGATCGACCCCTGGGCTCGGACTGCTTGAGTTCGAGACGCGCATGGTGGCGGGCAAGCAGCTGCGCAACGTGAGTGGGCGCTTGCTTCGCGAAGGGGTGCCGATCGCCGGCTACGAGATCCACAACGGGGTGAGCGAGGGGCCAGCCCTGGCAAGGCCTCTCGTCGAGCTGGAAGGCCGGCCCGACGGTGCCGAAAGTGCAGATGGCCAGGTCATGGGCACCTACCTGCATGGCCTGTTCGACCGGCCCGAGGCGTGCGCGGCGCTGCTCGCCCGCTGCGGGCTCGAGGCGCCGGGAAGCGCAGTGGATTACCAAGCCCATCGCCAGCAGGAGCTGGACCGGCTGGCCGACTGCCTGGAAGCGAACCTGGACATGGCCGCCATCGAACGACTGCTGGGGCTTTGAGTCCTGTAGGCTCATTATTCTTTAGTCCTACGTCCCTGCCTGGGGGACGTTGCTTTGTGTAAGCGCCTCTGCGGCGCCCGCGTTCGGAGCGCCTTGCCTGGACTCATTGACGTTAACGTAAACTTCGCTCAAATGGCGCCAAACCTGTCGACAACTCGCTTGAAAATGTCGAAGCGATATCCAACGAGCGCCCTCTTTTCCAGGGTGTTCCTCGTCTGTGTTTGTAATGTTGTCGACAAGTTCCGGCGAGTGGCGGCTTGTCCACTCGTCACATGGTCGAATGTTGCGCTGCGTCAGACCCGCGTACAACCGAGCTCAGCCAAGAACAACAACAACCGACCAAGAGGACCGCTCAACAAACAGAACCGCTGAGGTGTCGACGTGCTGCTCAAACGCGAATATGGCCAGGAGCATCCCTACTGGCCACTGGGACCCTTCAAGGTCCGCCTGCCTTTCATCCATTTCCCCTGGGCCATCCCGGAAACCATCCAGGCCATGGTGATGTTCGTCATCTCCCTGGGGATGATCCCGCTGCTCGAACAGTACCTGGGCGTGCCCTATGAGGTGGGCCTGGCCTTCGTCGTGGTGTGTGGTATCGGTTTCATCCTGCCACCGCTGCTGGGGGTGCCGTTCATCGCCGGGTGGATCACACCCGCGATCCCGGTGGTGTTGCTGTTCATCGGCCAGTACGAGCCGGGGCCCGAGGCCATCCGGGCGATGGTGGCGCTGCAGCTGATGGTGACGGCGATCTTCCTGTTCATGGCCGTGACGAGGCTGGGTAGCAAGCTGGTCAACAACGTGCCGGCATCGATCAAGGCGGGCATTCTTCTCGGCGCGGGCATTGCCGCCATCAGCGGCGAGATCGTCGAGGGTGGGAGGCTCTACAACACCCCGATCTCGCTCGGTATCGGCGGGCTGATCACCCTCTACGTGCTGTTCTCGCTCTCCTTCCGTGACCTGGCCGAGAAGTACCGCTGGGCGCGCAACATCGTCGCCTTCGGCATGGTGCCGGGCATGCTGATCACCATGGCGATCGGCTGGGGCGTCGGTGAGTACTCGATGCCGACGGTGGAGTGGGGACTGGCCGTGCCCGATTTCGCCGGCATCTGGGCCTACCTGCCGTTCTCCATCGGCGCACCGCCCATCGAGCTGATGGTGGCGGCGATCCCCACCGCCATCATTGCCTACATCATCGCCTTCGGCGACATCGTGGTGGGTCAGACCCTGCTCAAGCGCGTCGATCATCTGCGCCCCGACGAAAAGATCGAGGTCAACGTCGACCGCGTGCACCTGATCACCGGTATCCGCAACCTGATGCACTCGCTGCTGGCGCCCTATCCGGGGCTGGCCGGGCCGCTGTTCACCGGCGGCATGGCCACCGTGACCGAGCGTTACCGCTACGGGCGCAAGGCGATGGACACCATCTACTCCGGCACCGGTGTGTTCTGGATCGTCGGCTTTTTCGCTCTGTTCCTGCTGCCGCTGGTGACCTTCTTCCGCCCGGTGCTGCCCATTGCGCTGTCGATCACGCTGCTGATCACCGGCTACCTGTGCATCGCCGTGGCGGTGGAGCAGATCAAGAACGCCACCGCCATGGGCGTGGCGGGCATCATGGGCGTGGTGCTGGCCACCCACGGCGCGGCCTGGGGCCTGGGCATCGGCCTGATCCTCTACTTCCTGATCGAGCACCGGGCCCGCGGTGCGCGCGAGGCCGAGGAGCAGGAGCCGATTGCGGTGGAGGATGACATGGTGGTGGAGCGCGACGAGGAGGAGGCCGGGCGGCCCGAACCCGCCGCGCGCTGAAGACGCCACTGCCATGCAATGCGGGCCGACGCCGAGGCGTCGGCCCGCTGCGTTACAGAGAC